>Ga0183101_1000849_pt2 | contig 14689 bp, 12 predicted proteins | sample Biomet3_FD_127790 | JGI IMG/M metagenome (GOLD analysis project Ga0183101, IMG submission 127790) | Microbial communities from bioreactor (seeded with sewage sludge) at LBNL, California, USA - Biofuel metagenome 3 | ecosystem: Engineered > Bioreactor > Anaerobic > Unclassified ... | reverse complement strand
TTTAGTTTTCGTTAAAAACACAAGAACTACTGAAAGAATGATGAACAAAGCGGCAACGACAGCTGTCCATTTTTCTAAAATAGCATCAATTGTTCTACCTTTGTTTTTTCCAAAAAAAGTATCTGCACCACCCGCAATACTACCCGATAAACCATCACTTTTACCCGATTGCATCAACACAACAAAAATCAAAATTAAACAGATCACCAAGTATACAATCATTAAAATAGTATTTAAAGCTCCCATAATAACCTCCTAAGTAGATAAAACATATTATAACTTTTATTTAAATTTAAACCTTATTCGATAAGCGTATTTATTATACCACAATCAAAAATAAATTCAAGTGTTTTTCAAAACTTTTTATAGAAGTGATAAAACAGTCTTTATTATTTAAGAAAAATGGAGTATAATAGTAAAAACTAGGGAGGGATGTTATGTATCAGCTTACAGATCCACAAACTATTCGCGACATTCTAAAACGTTACCAGACCCATTTTAAAAAAGGATTTGGGCAGAATTTTTTGTTGGATGAAAATGTGCTGGAGGATATCGTAGAAGCAACTTGTGTCGATAGTGACACAAATGTCATTGAAATTGGTCCTGGGATCGGAACATTGACTTCAGTTTTAGCAAAGAGAGCCAAAAAAGTGGTATGTATTGAAATTGACCACAATTTAATAGAAGTGTTAGCCGATACTTTATCTGATTTTGACCATGTAAAAATAATTGAGGCAGATGCGTTAGAAGTCGATTTCAATCGTCTGATTTCTGAAGAATTTTCGGGCGGTCGTGTCGTAATTGCCGCGAATCTTCCTTATTATATCACCACACCAATTGTGGCTAAAATGTTAGAAGAGAAAGTAGAAGCAGAGAGTTTTACCTTTATGGTACAAGAAGAAGTTGCCAAGAGATTCTGTGCTGCGCCGGGCGGTAAGGATTATGGTGCTATTACGTTATTAATAAAGTATTATACGGAGGCTCGCATAGTAACACGTGTGCCGGCTGAATCTTTTATGCCACCGCCGTCTGTTTCATCTGCCGTGATTTCTCTTCGGAAACGAACTGAGCCGATTGTCATGCCAAAAAACGAAGAAAAGTTTTTTGGGCTCATTCGTGCTAGTTTTAACCAGCGTCGCAAAACATTTGTAAACGGTATCGTAAATTCTGGCAAGTTTAATGTAAATAAAGAAGAAATTGTTGCTATTTTAGCAGGCCTGGGTCTTTCAGCTGATATTCGGGGGGAAAGACTGTCTATTGAAGATTTCTGCCATATAGCAGATCAATTATAAGGATTGACATCGTCCTTTTTGTGAAGGGAGTGAATGCGTTGTGCATGAAGGACACAGACAGCGATTGAAAGCGAGATTTTTGAAAGAGGGACTTGATTCGTTTGAACCACATGAAGTATTGGAGCTTTTGCTTTTTTACGTCATTCCTCGTTCTAATACTAACCCAATTGCTCATGAGTTGATACGTGAATTTGGATCATTGTCACGTGTGCTTGAAGCCAATCCGACTGATTTGATGAAAGTTGAGGGCATCAGTTGTCATTCGGCTACACTGATTCATATGATTCCTGCACTTACTCGTATATATAATCAAGACAAATGGGGTGAGAAACCTACTTTGCATACATCACAGTTGGCGGGGGAATTTTCGGCTTCGCTTTTAGCGGGCCGTCCACAAGAAACTCTCATCATGATTTGTCTGAATAAAGCAAAGAAAGTATTAAACTGGAAAGTAATCAGTGAGGGAGATATAGGTGAAACCATGTTATCGCAGCGGATGATCGTGGAAGAAGCTCTTTTGCAGAATGCGCAGGGAATTATTTTAGCGCATAATCATCCGAGCGGGTCTTTAAAACCTTCTTATGAAGATCAAATTGCTACTCGGAGCATCTGCCATACTCTTCAGGCTCTACATATGGAACTAATTGACCATTTTATTGTAGCAGGTAACGATTTCGTTGGCATGGGCGATTTAAACATGCTGTGAGGTAAAGGTTATAAAAAAAGGTGTTTATACAAAAGTTAACCATTTCAAATGGTTAACTTTTGTATGAGAAAATACTAGGCAAAGTGAATATAAAGACATGCTCATCGGGGAAACTCGATGTTTTTTTTATAAAATTTCGAATAAAAATAAACACGACCACAATTCTACAAATTTTTCCATGCTCATGGTATTACAATAGTAGAAAGCAAGTTAATATACAAAGGAGGATACATATGCAAATTGAGTATCATCATCAAAAACGATGTATGATTGTGAAAGTATCTGGGGAACTCGACCATCATTGCGCGGGGATCGTGCGCGAAACAATTGACCGTGAAATCTCAGCTGGACAGGCGAAAAATCTCATTTTCGATTTTGAAGATTTAGATTTCATGGATAGTTCAGGTATTGGCGTGGTCATAGGTCGCTATAAGCTAGTGACATCTCTTGGCGGCAAGGTGGCAATTGCTTGTGCAAAACCGGGAGTGGATCGTTTGCTTATTTTGTCGGGTATTCATAAAATTATGCCGGTCGCACGGTCAAAAAATTTGGCATTAGAGGCTATATAAGGAGGGCGGAAAGATGGAAAACAGCATGAAAATTACCTTTCAAAGCAAATCAATCAATGAAAGCTTTGCCAGGATTGTTGCTTGTGCCTTTGCCGCGCAACTAGATCCGACAACTGAAGAAATGGCTGATATAAAAACCGCAGTGAGCGAGGCCGTTACCAACGCCATTATTCATGGATATGAAAACGATGATCATCAGATAATTGAAATGCAGGGCAGCATCACGGAGGATTTCATCGAGTTTGTTATTGTTGATTATGGTCGCGGTATTGAGAATATCGAAAGGGCTATGGAACCACTCTATACAACGCTGCCGCAAGGCGAGCGAAGCGGCATGGGATTTACTGTTATGGAAAGTTTTATGGACAAACTTTCGGTTGAAAGCGAAGAGGGGCATGGGACAAAGGTCACGATGGGCAAAAAGATTTTACATACCTAATGAGTCGTTTGACAATTCACGGAAGAGGTGATTTTTTTGAATGGTCAAACAGCAAGAGAAAGGCGCGAAGAACTACTTCGTGCGGCGGTTTCTGGCGATAAGGTAGCTGTCGATACATTTGTTGAAGAGAACCTTTCGCTTGTGTGGAGTGTTTTGCAACGTTTTTTGGGACGTGGTTATGAGACAGAAGATTTGTTCCAAGTGGGTGCAATGGGGCTATTAAAAGCTGTGCAAAAATTTGATTTTAGTTTTGGTGTGCAATTTTCCACGTATGCTGTGCCGATGATTATTGGAGAAATCAAACGGTATATGCGTGACGATGGTATGATAAAAGTGAGTCGCAGTTTGAAAGAGTTAGCGATAAAAGTCAAAATAAAATCGGAGGAACTCCGAAAGACGACAAGCTCTGACCCGTCTGTCAAAGAAATTGCAAAAGCACTCGATACTTCTGAAGAAGATATTGTATTTGCCATGGCGGCCATGCAACCCCATGAATCAGTTTATACAAGCGTATTAAAAGGCGACCATCAGGATGTGACACTACTTGATACACTGTGTGACAATACCGATACGGAAAAAGAAACCATTGATAAAATTACAGTGGCGGACTTATTAAAAAATCTTAAAGAACGGGATAAAAAAATTATTTTGATGCGTTATTATCGAAGGAAAACACAAGCAGAAGTGGCAGAAATTCTTGGCATTTCGCAGGTGCAAGTATCTCGACTTGAGAAGAAAATATTAGAGTCACTTCGCGCGGAGCTCTGCGGCGATAATCCGAAAAACCACCGTAGTAAAAACGCGAAAAATTCGTCTTAATTTGTCTATAAGGAGTATAAGTAGCGCAAAACGACGCTTTACAAAAAAAATAAACTATGATATTATGAGACTATAAGTTAAAGGATATGTTGGTGCAGTATTCTAGTCAGTTCTGCTCATTCTAAAGACGGGCCTAAAAATCCGTTAAAGGGCACATCGATGAAGTTTTTGGTGCTGTGCTTTGGACGCCCAGTCCGGGGTTGGTGCTGAAAGTTAAGGTTTAGGGGCCGTGCATAATGGCATATGCGGCTGGACCCCTTTACCGTGGAGACCTATAATTGTGCTTGGGAGCACGGAGTAATTTTCCTGCTGGAAAAGTACGATATAGGATGAAACCTGCCATGTGGTGCGATTATGTGCTACGGGTAGCGTAGCCTGCCTTGAGTGGTAATGGCGGATAACGGATCTGAATGTTTTTTGTTTGCGCAAACAAAAAACGCTATTGCTGTTTGAAACCATTGCTGCAAAAGAGGATAAGAATGGGATTTGACTGTTGAGGAAAACTCCTAGACTGTTTTAACAAGACGCAAAAAGGATTGCAGTACGGACTAAGTGGCATTCTGGTCAATTGTGTGGTAACGCACAGTTAGTAGGGCTTAAAAGGAAACTGCCTGTTTGGCGACGAACGGGTGAACTGCTGGGAAACCTAACCGGACCTCAAGCCGTAAAATTTACTTTTTGCGTTGCCAACATATTATTTTTTAAAAGGACACGACAACTATCATGTCAAAAAAAAGCTTTCAATTTAAGAAGAATAAAGTAGCGTCTAACAATCGATGGAATATCATGATTACGATTGTTACCTTTTTTTTATCTATTGGTATTAATTTGTTATCTTCCGTATTGCTAAAAGAAGCTAGCCTTTTTTTTGCTTTTTTAGCGTTGCTGTTTATTATATTCATTGGTGTTTTGTTTGATATCATTGGTCTCTCGGTTGCCACGGCGACAGAAGCACCGTTTCACTCATTATCATCTCGCAGGGTAGCTGGTGCAAAAGAAGCTATTTCTCTCATTCGTTCTGCTCAACAGATATCCAACTTATGTAATGATGTGGTAGGTGATATTGCGGGCATCATATCCGGAGCTTCATCTGCTATGATTGCGGTGTCTATTGCGTCCTTTGTGGGGACAAGGTATACAACACCTATAAGTCTTGCCTTAACGGCCTTGGCTGCAGCTACTACAGTAGGTGGAAAAGCAGTTGGAAAAGGGATTGCACTTACTTATAATAACTCGATTATGTATATGATAGGGAAAATGTGGTATTCTATCAAATTTCCTTTTAAAAAACTTTTTAAAAGGAGAAGTGTATGACACATAAAATTTTAGATAACATTAATTCTCCACAGGATGTGGCAAAGTTAGATTATAATGAACTAGACATATTAGCATCTGAAATCCGTGATTTTTTGATTCGTCATTTAGCAAAGACCGGTGGGCATTTAGCTTCTAATTTAGGTGTTGTAGAGATTACATTGGCACTTTACAAAGTTTTTTCTTTTCCAGAAGATAAAATTGTTTTTGATGTAGGACACCAAAGTTATGTACATAAAATTTTAACGGGACGCAAAGATCGCTTTGATATGCTTAGGCAAAAAGATGGACTTTCAGGGTTTCCAAAACGAAGCGAAAGTGTTTACGATTCGTTTAATACTGGTCATAGTTCCACTTCTATTTCAGCAGCGGAGGGGATGGCCTGTGCTCGTGACATGCGAGGTGAGAAAAACCATATTATTGCCTTGATTGGTGATGGTGCCATGACAGGTGGCATGGCTTTTGAAGCCCTCAATGATTCTGGCACGATGCATAAGAATTTTATTGTGATTTTAAATGACAATCAGATGTCAATTGCGGAAAACGTAGGTGCGATGAGCCAGTATTTCCGCCGTATTAGTACAAATAAAGAATATTTTCAGCTGAAACGTTCATTAGAAAGAACCCTATTGAAATTCCCTTATATGGGTAAAAACATTATAAAATTTTTACGTTATATTAAAACGAGAATTAAAGGTATTTTATTCATACCTACTATATTTGATGAAATGGGATTTGCTTATATCGGACCTTTTGATGGGCATAATGTTAAACTTCTTTGCAAACAATTAAAACGAGCGAAAGATGTGGATTGTCCTGTTTTTATCCATATTCATACCAAAAAAGGCAAAGGTTATACTTTTGCTGAGGATAAACCATCAAAATTTCATGGGGTATCACAGTTTAATATTATCACAGGGGAGAATCTCAAAAAAAAGAAGATGTCCACCTATTCGGATGTGTTTGGCTGTATTATGGTTGAATTGGCTAAAAAGCATAAATTCGCATGCATCACGCCTGCTATGACAATGGGTTCTGGTCTTTTAGAATTTTCAAAAAAATATCCTGATCGGTTTTTTGATGTGGCCATTGCTGAACAGCATGCTGTCACGTTTGCCGCAGGATTAGCAGCGAATGGGATGCCAGCTGTGGTAGCGATTTATTCTACTTTTTTGCAGCGGGCTTATGATCAAGTTTTACACGATGTATGTCTACCTCGTTTGCATGTTGTGTTTGCTATTGACCGCGCAGGAGCGGTAAGCGGTGATGGGGAAACGCATCAGGGTGTTTTCGATATGAACATGCTCGTTTCTATGCCTAATATGACGTTTTTAACACCTGCCTCGCGAGAGGAACTCAAGGAATGTTTTACATATGCCATGCTTGAATGTGATGGTCCTGTAGCGGTTCGCTATCCAAAAGGGAAAGAGGAGGCGAGCCTACAGGTTTTGCCTTATCATGATAAAAAGGCCCAGGTTCTGCGTCAGGGAAACGATGTGTGTATCTTATCTGTAGGGCATATGACAAAAGCGGCTCTTGAGGCAGCAGACATTTTAGAGAAAGAGAACGTTTCTTGTAGTGTATTGCATCTACGATTTATTAAACCATTAGACGAAGAAACGATACTAGAGTGTGCCCGATCAGCGAAGATGTGTTTGACAGTAGAAGATGGGATGATATGTGGTGGCGTTGGCGAGATGATCGTGAATTTGCTCGGGCGCAATCAAGTGGCATGTCCTACGGTGGTTGTAGGATACCCAGACACCTTTATTGCCCAGGCGACGGCAGAGGAAATTCATGAAGAGTATGGATTGACAGGTGCCGGTATTGCTGAAACGATAAGACGGAAAATGTGCGATATGAATTTATAAGAAAACAGGGGAATATGTCCCCTGTTTTCTTATTTGTGAAATATAAATTAACTGATTTTATGGAGATACATTGAAACCATTGGAAGAATTTGATACAATTACCATAAAAAGGAGTGACGTATATGAAAAAATTAATTAGTATCACATTATCACTTATGCTTTGTTTTAGTTTATTGACAAGTATCCCAGCTTTGGCCGGTGATAATATTACGGTCACATTAAATGGAAAAACTTTAACGTTTGATGTACCACCCCAAATTATTAGTGGAAGTACTATGGTTCCTATGCGCGCTATTTTTGAAGCATTGGGGGCAACGGTTGAGTGGGATGCAACTACAAAAACTATTACAGCAAAACAGGGAACAAAAGGAGTGAGGCTTGTTGTTGGTTCGCATTCTATCCTGACATTTACATATGATGATAGTGGAAATATAATAAATGATAACACGAAATCTATTACGCTTGGAATTCCGGCTACTATTGTGAATAATCGTACATTGGTTCCTATTAGAGCAATTTCCGAAGGTTTAGGTGCCGATGTTAAATGGAATGGAACAACTAAAACGGTTACCATCACCTCAAATATATCACCCACCAGTACTACAAAGGACGCTACTCAAGAGGAACTCATTGTAGCAACGAATGCGGAATTTCCCCCCTACGAGTACGTAACAGAAAAAGGTATTGTGGGTCAATATGATGGTATCGATATTGCTATTATGAAAGAAGTTGCACAAAAGTTAAATAGAAAATTGGTAATTAGAGATATGGAATTTGATTCTATTATTCCTGTTGTTGAATCTGGTAAAGCAGATATAGCTATTGCTGGCATTACAGTGACTGACGAAAGAAAATACTGTCTTGATTTTTCAGATACTTATTTCACAGCATTTCAGACTATTTTAGTAAAAAATGATAACGTGGATGTTAAAAATGTAGATAGCTTAAAGGGTAAAACGGTTGGTGTGGAAACTGGTTATACAGCTGATGTATGTTTATCAGAAGTTGAAAAAAGTAAGAACATTACTGTAATGCGCTATACAAAAAATAGTGGTGCAGTTGAAGATTTAAAAAATGGCAAATTAGATGCAGTTGTTATGGATTCCCCAACTGCCAACAGCTTCATCGGGCAAGATCCTACTTTAAAAGGTGTAGCTGATAATGGATTCTTCCAAAAAGAAGACTACGCTATGTTCGTTAAAAAAGGCAACACAGAACTTTTAAATGAAGTCAATGCGGCTTTAAAAGAATTAAAAGATTCTGGTCGTATCGATGAAATCGCTAAAGAGGTAGGAGACCGTTTAGCATCTACTGAGTAGATTTACTTATAATAATGTAGTGTAAAGTTTATAAAGTTTGTGAAGATTTTGAATATTGGGTAAACTACATAAACATCGTGTAAATGCTATTGTAGCGAAGATAATGCCTTGTTATAATATTCTCGAAAGAAGGGATATTATAATGAAGAAAAAATTTATGGCTTTACTATCAATTATATTATGTTTTAGTTTAATCACCGCCGTGCCAGCTTTAGCAAGAGATAATAGAAGTGCTACAAATGTAAATAATAAAATCGTTGTTTGTAGTAATTTAAGTGGAAATCAAACAATAGCAAATATGTCGGCTGGTACGTTGAAAACAAGTATTGCAGATTATGAAGGTTTTTCAGGAGCCCCTGATTTTGGTGAATATTTCAATGTGGAATATTCATCGAAAACGATGACCATGAACCATATAATAGACACATATCGCTATACTATCAAAGATCTCCCAGCAAATTTCGTATATATTTATGGGGAAATATTAAAAGAAAAGGGATTCCCGTGTACAGGCTACTATGTTTCTATAAAAGAGGGTTCGCAGATATGGAATTATATGAATGATAAGTCCTTTGTTACTATTAGTATCATAGTAAATGATACTAATGTTACTGTTGCTATTTGTAAAAGAAGATAGAATGGTCAGATTATTAAATTTAATATATTCAATAGATTTTCCGTGAATCCCTAGCATATAGTGCTAGGGATTTGTTAATATATTCCTATAAAACAAAAAAGCTTTTAATCCTTTGCAATTTTAGGGAATAAATACAAATTTGTTGTAAATAATACTGGTATAGCAAATTTATTGTATTTTGAATGTAAAATAAGGAGGATATAAAATGAAAGCGACCGGAATAGTCAGGAGAATTGATGATTTAGGGCGAGTTGTTATTCCAAAAGAAATCCGAAGAACGATGAGAATCCGCGAGGGAGATCCGCTTGAAATATTTACAACAAAAGATGGGGAAGTAATTTTCAAAAAATATTCACCAATTAGTGAATTGTCGGATTTTGCTGCACAGTTTACTGAAAGTATTTTTAAATCCAGTGGAAAAATATGTGTAGTTACGGATAAGGATAACATTCTTGCCGTATCTGGTGCTCCCAAAAAGGAGCTTCTCGATAAACGTATTTGTGGCGATCTTGAGACCTTACTTGATGGGAAGGCAAATTATATCGTGAAAAAAGACAAAAGTGATGCGATAGGTCTAGTTGATGACAATGACAAGTATTACGTCGGAACATTATCTCCTATCATTACGGAGGGCGATTGCATCGGTTGTGTTGTTATTGCCGGAAACGATGCAAATGATGAGTTTAGCGAAATGTCCTTGCATCTTTGTGAAACAGGAGCACTATTTTTAGGTAAGCAGATGGAAAGTTAGTTGAGCTTCCTTTGTTACGTATGTTTTGAACCAAAAGCAAATTGCCTTTGCCAATTGTGTTATTGCTAAAATAAGTTAGCCATGATACAATACCTCTTAGAAGACCATATCTGAACAGATTGGGCATGGTTTGGTACGAAAAGGGGATAATAAAGTGCAGCAAAACATGCAGTATGTAGCGGATAACAAAGATGAAGGGTTAACGATTAAAACGGTGCTTAGAAGTCGGCTATTTATGTCAACTAGGCTCATAAAAAATTTAAAATATCATGGAGAAATTTTAAAAAATGGTATGGCGTGTTTCGTAACAGAATTCGTGCATGAAGGCGACACATTATGTCTTCGCTTTTACGAGGAGGTAAATTCGGCAATTCGCCCAGTTTGCCTCCTTTTTGAAATGGTATACGAAACGGATCATTATTGTGTGGTGAACAAGCCAAAAAATATGGCCACGCATCCATCGCCCGGGCATTATGATGACACTTTGGCCAATGCTCTTTCCTATTATTGGCAGGAACGCGGAGAAAGCCATGTTATTAGGCCGATTAATCGTTTGGATAAAAATACGACAGGTCTCATGATTGTGGCAAAAACGCAATATGCTGCTCGACTTCTAACAAATGAGCTTTCTTCTGAAGAGATTAAAAAATGCTATGTGGCAATTGCAAATGGAGTGCTTTCTCCAGAAAGTGGAGAAATTAATAAGCCGATTTCAAGATGCGAAGATAGCATCATAAAACGGTGTGTTGCGATGGGAGGAAAAGAGTCGCTTACCAGATATGAGACGATTTCTTTAGCAAAAGATGCAACTTTTGTAAGATTATTTCCTTTGACAGGGCGAACACACCAGCTCCGTGTTCATATGGCACACATCGGTCATCCTTTGGTAGGAGATACCCTCTACGGTAATGAAAATGGAAGCGAGTTTATTGATCGGGTTGCACTTCATTGCGATTCGTTGTCCTTTTTGGATCCCATAACAGGGGAAAAGCTGTCGTTCACAGCACCCTTGCCGACTGATATGGTGAAGCTGTGGAGCATGTGCGGTGGAGATTTTTAAAATAGGCAAACATTTAAGACGATTTATCGAAGATTTTCATGTTGTGTAATATTAAATACGTAATTATTTTATAAAAAACGACTTATCTATGGTAAGTCGTTTTTTATCTAGTTTGTGGAATAATTAGGAGGATAGTTATAAAACAGGATTGCTTTTGAAAATATGGGAAAGCAGAAAATAAAGTTACACATATTTGTTGAAAAAGAGGTAAAAATTTGAAATATATGAACGAAAATTGCTTCTGTTTCGTTTAAAACAGTCATTATTTTTTTGTAAAACATTCATAATATATGAAGAAAGAGTTGCAATATTTCACGACATCATGTATAATTTACTTGTCAAGAATTTGTCTTGTGTCCTTGTCATGCAAGAAATCTTACAGAATATTACGTGCTAGAATGTAAAGGTCGAATGGCATAAGTAGGTAGTAGGTTTCTACTGGACAAACTAGACAAATTTTAATTATTTTATTTAAGGGAGGAAACAGGTTTGAAAAAAACATTGTTTAGTAAAACAATAAGCGTTATATTAACGCTAGCGATGATTATCGCATGTTTTCCTGCATTGCCAGCTTTTGCGGCGGGCGGAACTGGAACAGCTTATGTGATCGATGCATCACTAACAGCAAATGACACAGCAAATAATACATATATGAGTTTAGCTGAATTTAACACAGCTATGGGAACTGCAAAGTTGCAGCCTGGTGATTCAGTAACTTTTAAAGAGGGAGATTATGCCGGTACTTTAAGTCTTGTTGGCGTAGGTAGTGCAGGTAGTGATACAATCACCATCAAAGGTGAGGGAACTGTTAACATAACAGGTAATCCGGCTATTGCTATAGATGCTGACTCTGTCAGCAAAAATGGTTCCTATAACATTGACGTTTCCGGAATTAACCTTAAAGGTAATTCAGCAGGCGGAGATGGTTGGTGGACCAAAGCATTGCAGATAGCTAACGCGCACAACGTAAAGGTACATGGTTGTACTATCGATAAACTCAATGAAGGATATGGAGTAGTCGAGATGGGTTGGGGTAGCGATAATGTTGAGTTTTACCAAAACCGCATTTACGCAACTGCTGGTACTTATGGTATTTTCATGAGAGGTACACTTGATACTTGTAAAATATACAACAATATTTGTGACACATGGATGGGTATTTATTCAGAAGCCACTGTCACAAATACATCGATTTATAATAACACCTTTATTGGTAGCGGTTCTAGCTTTCCGGAGTTTGCAGCGCCAAATCAGGTGAAAAATAACATCGTCAGTTCTGCCTCTGCAGGTGGTACAAATGTTGATATAAAAACTGCAGCATTGGATGATAATTTAAAGCCAACTAATGCTAGTAAACTTATCGTTGGCACAGCTGATACTAGTTTAGAAGCAGCCGATGACTTTGACGGAACAGCACGTGTAAACCACACAATCGGCGCATACGAAGGTGCAGCAATTGTGGCATCTAATTTTTATGTGCAGGCTGGTGCAGCAACGGGCGGTACTGGTACTGAGGCAAAACCGTTTGCTACGATTGCCGCAGCTATTACGGCAGCAGCAGCAGGTGACACTGTTACGGTATTGGATGGTACTTATACCGAAGATGTAACCGTAACTAGTAAAGATAATTTAACAATTGTTGCAGGAGCTGATCAATCACCTATAATCAAAGGTAAAATCTTAGCTACTAGTAGTAAGAATTTAACAATCCAGGGTCTTGATATCACAGCGGGTGCAACAGTAGATGCAATCACCCTAACAGATTGTGACGGTGCCACTGTTACGAAATGTGAGATTAAAGATAGCAAAACTGGTATTGTTGCAGTTGGAACAACTGATCCAAAGCCTACTGTAAACATTACTCGTAATAAAATCAAAAGCTGCTCGACAGCAATTGAGGCAACCAAAACGATTAACTATATTCAGGGAAACCTTATTTATAATGGTGCAGCAGGTATTGTAGGCGTAGCAGGTAATGGAGATGCTGCTAATGCAGTAGATGTTTATATTGCTAATAATACCTTCTATAATATTTCTGGATACAGTATTGATGTAGATCAACCATCCAATGATGATACTCATGATACAGTTTTCCATGCTGTAAACAACATCTTCTCTCGTTCAGAGATGGGACAGGGTGAATATATTCGATTAGCAACTAAGGAAACTGGGTTCGCAATTGAGGAAAATATATACTACGCAACTGAAGATCAGAATATCATCTATTCTGTTGGACTTGACAGAACATTGGCGTTGTCAAAAGATGACGGTGATGACGGTAGCAGTTTAGTTACAGATCCTATGTTTAAAAATGTAGCATATGAGGACTTTGCACTTTCATCTACTAGCCCAGCTATTGGTTTAGGTAGACGTTGGGATCCAGGTAGAACTTATATTCTTACCGAGGATTTAGCAGGAAACTCATATAATATTAATTACCAAACTGGTGCTTTGGATACTGGTGCTTATGCAAAAGCAACTGCATCTGATCCAGGATCTGAATTTTTAATGGGTGCTAAAACCATATATGTAGATGCTAGTGCAAGTGCAACTGGAGCAGATGGTAGCCTTGCAAAACCATTTACAACGATTGGCGCTGCTGTTACAGCTGCTGCTGATAAAGATACGATTAACATTGCAGCAGGTAATTACACTGATCCAATGCAAATCGTAGGTAAAACCAATCTTACTATCGTGGGTGCAGGTGCGGATAAGGTTACCATCACGTCATCTGTTGGTAGTACTGGTGTTTCTGCTTGGGATGGTTTTTACGGCGCGTTAGCCATCTCCGGTTCCAGCAATATTAATATTTCTGGTATCAAGTTTGTAAATAATAATACTGATGATGCTGCTGGTAGTTATAATTCAATTTATTATGGCTCTGCCGCTGTTATCATGACCTCAGCTAATGTTAATATTAATCATTGTACTTTAGAAGCATCTGCTTTAACAGGTGGCGTAGTACAGTTAAGTGCTTCTAATAGTAAAACAACCTTTGATTCGAATCTTATTACGGGAGCAGCAGAAAGAGGATTTGCACTTTTCTGGGGTTGTTCTGATAAAGATGCCGCTGCGCATGATACTGTGTTTACGAACAATGTTGTGACCAATGCAATAGGTTTTGACTTTAGTCGTGATCCTTTATGGGGTGGGACTAGTTATAATGTTGTTTGTCACACAGATATTATTAACAACACAATTTTGGGCACTATTGTAAATAATACTAACAACGGCGATGATGCTAATCTTAACAATAATGTAAAAGATACGACTATTGCGAATAATATCGTTGATTCTATTACATTACTAAGTGGCGACGCTGCTAAAATTACAAATAATGCTTACCTTACTGAGGCTTCTGCTTCTGATGCTAACGGTGTTACCGCTACAGCAGCTGATATTTTCACAGATGCATCAAAGGGCGATTATACTGTAAAGCAAGGTAGTGCGGTTGTAAAAGCTGCTAGTGCTACTTATATACCGTCAGTTGACATTAAAGGTACCAAACGTATGAATAACACCATTGGTGCTTATGAAGGTGTAGAGGCAGTTGAGGCAAATGCAATTTATGTTTCAACAGATGCAACGACAGCTACTGATTCCACAAATACTGGTGAATATGCTAGTCCTTATACTTTTGCTAAGGCATTAGCCGTTGCAACTGCCGATAATACTATTAAGAAAATTATTGTTGCAGAGGGTAGCTATGTCATTGATACGTTAACTTTAACTCTGGTACGTACAGCAGATACAGCGCTTACCATCGAGGGTAAAGGTGATGTTACATTAGAGAATGCTGGTGCGACTACTTTCACAATAAGCGGAAGTTCTTACATCAACGTTTCGAATATTAGTGTATCGAACACTTTCTCTGGAGATAACTATTACGATGCGATGGGAATAGACAATTCT
>Ga0183101_1000044_pt27 | contig 14692 bp, 16 predicted proteins | sample Biomet3_FD_127790 | JGI IMG/M metagenome (GOLD analysis project Ga0183101, IMG submission 127790) | Microbial communities from bioreactor (seeded with sewage sludge) at LBNL, California, USA - Biofuel metagenome 3 | ecosystem: Engineered > Bioreactor > Anaerobic > Unclassified ... | reverse complement strand
CACCCGCCCCCCGCGCTCGGCTGCCGCAGCGCCGGCGTCCGTCGCGGCTTTCACCGCGCCCACGTCGCCGCGGACCATAACGGTGACCAGGCCGCCGCCCACATGGACTTTGCCGATCAGCGTCACATTGGCGGCCTTTACCATGGCATCGGCCGCCTCGATGGAAGCGACCAGGCCCTTGGTCTCGATCATTCCGAGTGCCTGTACAGTAGTAGACATATCAATTTGCTCCTTTACTGATGATTCCGGAGTTTACTTCTCCAGGGTGGGAAGAATGAACTCCACTTCCTCGTGGGGACGAGGAATCACATGGACGGAAACCAGTTCGCCCACGCGCTCGGCCGCCGCAGCGCCGGCGTCCGTCGCGGCTTTCACCGCGCCCACGTCGCCGCGGACCATAACGGTGACCAGGCCGCCGCCCACATGGACTTTGCCGATCAGCGTTACGTTGGCGGCCTTCACCATGGCATCGGCCGCTTCGATGGAAGCGACCAGACCCTTGGTCTCGATCATTCCGAGTGCCTGCATAGTAGACATAGGATTGTCCTCCTTAATAACTTTTCAGGGCATCACGCCGTCTGGAACTGGGCGATGATGCGTTTCACAATGGTTTCCACGTCGTCGGCGGAAACCTCTGTCGGCATACGGCAGATACCATCCGAGCAGTCGGGAATCTCCGCGCGGATCTGCTCGATCTCCTTGAGGCCGTAGGCCACGTGGCGAAGGTTCAGAAGCTGCATGGGGCCGACGTTTTCAGACGTGGCGGAGCCGCCGACGGCGCCGCAGCCCAGAGTCAGCGCCGGCATAAGTCCGGTGGTTCCTCCGATGCCGCCCAGCGCGCTGGGGGTGTTCACCATGATACGGGAGGCCGGCACGCGGCGGGCGAAATAGTCCACCATCTTGTCGTCCTGCGTATGGATGGAGAACGTGTGGCCGGCGCCCTCATAGTGCAGAATCTCGCAGACCTTCTCACAGACGTCGGTATAGTCCTTGCCGGTGAAGAAAGCCAGAATGGGGGCCAGCTTTTCGTTGGAATAGGGATGGCCGCGGCCCACGCCGGTTTCACGGGCGACCAGCACCCGCTTGCCTGCGGGCACGCTGTCGAGTCCGGCCAGCTTGCAGATCGTCTCGACGCTGCGGCCGACGATCTCCGGGTTCATGGTGCCGTTGGCGCGCAGGATATACTTCCCCAGCTTGTCGCTCTCGGCATCGGAGAGGAAATAGGCTCCCTGGCGCTCCATCTCCTCCTGCACGGCTCCCACGCGGTCCTCGTCGCAGATAATGGACTGCTCGGAGGCGCAGATGAGGCCGTTGTCGAAGGTCTTGGAATCCAGAATGCGCTTGACGGCCAGTTTCAGGTCGCAGGTTTTCTCCAGATACGCGGGGCCGTTGCCGGGGCCGACGCCGATGGCGGGGGTGCCGGACATATAGGCCGCGCGGACCATGGCGGAACCGCCGGTGGCCAGAATCATGGTGACGTCTCTGTGACGCATCAGGTTGTCGGTGGCTTCCATGGTGGGGATCGTGATGCAGGACACCAGATCCTCGTTGCCGCCGGCCTCGCTGATGGCCTGACGGATCACCTTCACGGTCTCCAGGCTGCAGCGCAGCGCGCTGGGATGCGGGGAGAACACGATGGAGTTGCCCGCCTTAATGGCGATCTCCGACTTGTAAAGAGCCGTGGAGGTCGGGTTGGTGGACGGAAGCAGGCCGGCGATTACGCCGACCGGAACCGCGATGGTGCGCATCTTGTGCGCGTCGTCGCGCTCGACCTCGCCGACGGTCTTCATGTCCTTGATGTGCTCGTAAACGCCGCGGCTTGCAAAGACATTTTTAATGACTTTGTCGCCGACAATGCCAAAGCCGGTGTCCTCGTTGGCCATCTGCGCCAGCCGGAGCGCGTTGCGCACGCCGGCGTCGGCAATAGCCTTGACGATATGGTCCACCTGCTCCTGGCTCATCCGGGCAAGCTCGCTCTGCGCTTTCTTGGCCGCGCCGACCAGCTCCCGGACCTCCTGCATGGACAATAAGTCCTTATCATATAGCTGCATGAATCATCTCTCCTATTGGTATTGGAAAAATGGCATCGGTCTCAGTTGTCGGCCTTCACGGTTTTCAGGATAACTTCGATCAGATGTTCCTTTTGGGCAGAGCGAATCTCCCTGCGCGTCATGGAGGTGACGCCGATCTTGCGGGCCAGCGCCCGCAGGTCGACCACCTTCATCTCCTCCAGCTTCTCCGGCGTGATCTGCCGCTTCAGTTCTTTGCGGGACTCGTCGGAAATGTCGGGGGCCTCATCCTCCGGCTCGCTCTCCTCGCTCTCCGCTGCCGGCTCCTGGGGAACCGGGGCCGCTTTCGCGGGCTCCGGCCGCCGGGGCGGCTTGGGAGGCTTGGGGGCGTCCGGTCCACGGTTGGACAGGATCAGTTCCACATCCTCGTGGGGACGGGGGATCACATGGACGGAGACCAGCTCTCCGACCCGCTCGGCAGCGGCGGCACCGGCGTCGACGGCGGCCTTGACGGCCCCGACGTCACCGCGAACCATGACGCTGACAAGCCCGCCGCCCACATGCTCCTTGCATTGCAGGGTGACGTTGGCTGCTTTCACCATGGCATCGGCCGCTTCGATGGAAGCCACCAGTCCGCGGGTCTCGATCATACCCAAAGCTTTCATACGTACCTCCGTTCAGATCTCGGCCCAAAGGGCCGAAACCGTTGGTGTAATCAGATCTTGGGCTGATCGGCCACAGACTCGACGGCCGCCGCGAACGCATCGCAGGCGGACTTGCAGGCAGACTGGCTGCCGGTAAGCAGTGCGCCGCCGAAGTTGGTCTCGGAGGGAGGCGCATAGAGGACGCACATCCGGACGTCGGCAGCCTTCAAAGCGGCATCAACGGCGTACATGGCCTCCAGAGGAGGAGCGATCAGATAGGCAATGGCCTCGCCCTCTGCGATGCCGCAGCCGGCGGACAGGTAAGAGCCGGTCCGGGAGATGCAGTGCGCATAGTAGCAGATGGTATCGTCCTCGTTGGCGCTGATGAAATGGCAGACATTCTCGATCATATCGACAGCGGCCTCAAGGCCGGCCTTCGCCTCAGCGGGGTTGGGAGCGGCCAGAATGCCGATGATCTCGCCGGCCAGCTTGGTGTTGGCGTTGGCGGCGCCGGCATACATGCTCTTTGCGTAGACAACCTGGCAGTCGGCCTTCTTGGTGGCCTCATCCAGGGAGGTGTAGGTGACATCATCGCAGTCGGCGGTGATCAGGGCCAGAGACTTCTGGTCGGGGGTGAGGTTAAGCTGCTTCGCCAGTTCCGGAGAAACGTTCGGAATTAAACGGGTCGAAAGCACATGCGCAGGAATCGGATCTCTTTTCATGATTTTGTCCTCCCTACTTTTACAGTTTCAGATCGGTGCCGCTGGCTTTTTTCTCGAGCATGATCTTGATGATCTCCGCGATATGGGCGCCGGCTTCGGCCGGGATCGTGCCGTTCCTGTGAATGTTGGAGACCACGGTGCGGCGGGCCTCAGGCATGCCGACCGTCGCCTTGTAGGCGATATAGGCGGACATGGACTCCGCGGTAATCAGGCCCGGACGCTCGCCGATCAGGGTGCAGGTCACTTCAGCACCGGTCAGCTCGGAGATCTGGTCCATGACAGCAACACGGCCGTACTTCACGAAGAACGGGGTGCCGGTGTCGATCTTGTAGCTCTGCAGGCCCTGAACGATGGCGGGCAGCAGATCGGGGATGTTCGCAGCCACAGCCGCGGAGGACAGACCGTCAGCCACATAGATCTGAACGGTGGGGTTCTTCTTGCATTTTTCCTTGATGGTGGCAATGCCCTCGTCGGAGAGCTTGCGGCCCAGGTCAGGACGGGTCAGATAGGTATCCTTGCAGTCGCACTGGGTCTGAACCGTGAACAGGTTCAGCTTTTCCACCAGCTCCGGGTCCACGTCGGTGAACACGGCGTCCTGCGCCGCGGAATGGGCGGCACGGAACTCCAGCTGCGGGTCCGTCAGATAACGGGCGCCGGCCTTGCCGATACCAAGGCGGCAGGGGGCGTTCGCTTTCAGCTCGGCAAAAGCCTCGCCGTTCTCCGGATTCTTCACAAGATACTGGGTGCGGATATCAACTTCGGTGAGGTCGGGGATGCACCCCTCCTCAACAACTGCGGCGCATTTGTCGCAGCCAGTCGCAGCCGCTGCCGCAGGCGCCGCGCCGTCGACTTTCATCTCAGACAGGACCTGCTCAATAATGGTTCTTAATGCTTTCTCATCCATAATTCACGCCTCCTCCCTTACTTGCTCAGGAACACCGAGCCGTCTCCAGCCTTGGCGGTCAGACGGCCGTTCTCGGAGAAGCCCATCTTTTCGAGCCATCTGTCGAACTCGGCGGTCGGACGCAGGCCGAAGATCTCGCGGAGGCTTGCAGCCTCGTGGAAACCGGTGCACTGATACATCAGCATGCAGTCGTCGCCCTCGGGCACGCCCATGATATAGTTGCAGCCGGCGGCAACCAGCAGCGTGGCCAGGTTCTCGATGTCGTTCTGGTCGGCCTTCATGTGGTTGGTATAGCAGGCGTCGCAGCCCATGGGGATGCCGGTCAGCTTGCCCATGAAGTGATCCTCCAGGCCGGCGCGGGTGACCTGCTTGGAATCATACAGGTACTCGGGGCCGATGAAACCGACGACGGTGTTGACCAGGAAAGGCTGATAGCGCTTGGCAAAGCCATAGCAGCGGGCCTCCATGGTGACCTGGTCCCAGCCGTTGTGAGCGTCGGAGGAGAGCTCGGAGCCTTGCCCGGTCTCGAAATACATAACGTTGGGTCCGGTGCAGGTGCCGCGCTCGAGCATCATGGCGCGGCCTTCATCCAGCATCTGCGCGGTCAGGCCGAAGGCCTCATTGCCCTTCTGGCTGCCGGCGATGGACTGGAACATCAGGTCCAGAGGCGCGTGCATCTTGTCGGCAGCGGCCGTCTGGGTGGTGACGTGAGCCAGCACGCTGATCTGCGTGGGGACTTCCCATTTACGTTTAAACTCATCCAGCATTTTCAGCAGGCGGGAAACACTCTCCAAGGAGTCGTCCACGGGGTTGATGCCGATGACCGCGTCGCCGCAGCCAAGGGACAGACCCTCCATCACCTCGGCGATGATGCCCTTGGGATCATCGGTGGTGTGGTTGGGCTGCAGTCTGGAGGAGAAGGTGCCGGGCAGGCCGATCGTGGTGTTGCAGTGCGCAGACACGCGGATCTTCTTGGCCGCATAGATCAGGTCCAGGTTGCTCATCAGCTTGCAGACGCCGGCCACGATTTCGGAGGTCAGGCCCCGGGAAGCATGACGGATCATCTCACCCGTCGTGTTCACATCCAGCAGCCACTCACGGAACTCGGCCATCGTCATGTTCTTGATCTCATCGAAGATCGTCTCGTTCACAGCGTCCTGAATAATACGGGTAACCTCGTCCTCTTCATAGGGGACAGCCGGGCTGTTGCGCAGATCGTTCAGGGTCAGATGGGAGAGGACGACCTTGGCGGCCACTCTCTCCTCAGCGGATTCAGCCGCGACACCTGCCAGATGGTCGCCGGACTTTTCCTCGTTGGCTTTACCCATCACTTCGCGGACTGATTTGAACTCATACACATGCCCATGTAATTTTGTTTTCAGAATCACGCTTTTTCACCTACTTTTCATAAGCTTTCAGGAATTGAATATCAGAGTTTTGACTACCACTGGGAGAACCTGACCTCCCGCGACGGGTTCACCGATATCGATGTAGTCCCCGCTCATGGTCCTGATTCCGTCGATGCAGATTACTTCTTTTTTGAAGTTCAGCATCACGTTCAGGGCGTTCCCGAGCACTTTGCCGATATCGTTCTCCACCACGAGAATCAGTGGATATTGACTTCCGATCACCTCCTCCGCTCCTTCAATGATTGCCCTCGCCAGGTCCTGGACCTCGTCGAAACTGGTTCGTTTCCATCCGCCCAGGGCAATGGCGATCTGCTCCGCCTTTCCTTCAGGCTTGTAGAGCGGCATCTGCTGTATTATGGAGTTTTTCAGCGTCTCCAGCGACGCCTCATCCTCCTCGGATACCTTAAGAATGGGGATATTCTTGACGGGGAGCTGGTCGCGTTCGTAATGGATCGTGCTTCCGCTCACCTCAGTCGTGTGGGTCCCGGCGCCCACCACCGTCGCCCGGATGGTCTCCGCCGCGCGGAGCAGCTCCACCCGCTTGAAATCCGGGTCCTCCCGGATGGCCCTGCCGAGCAGGACGCCGATATCGCCGTATTTGTAAGGATTCCCCTCCACGGCTTCATATATACAGTCGGCCACGCCGCCGGAGAAAGTCACTGCCTGCACCCGGGGTTCCCGGGGAAGCTGGCGGCCGTTGTTGGTGTAAAGCCCCGCGTGGTCGGAGTCCTGATCCGTCAGGTAAAGGGACTCCGCCAGCTGGTGCGCCATCAGGCGGCACACCTCCATGAGTTTGCTCTCGTCGGCCCGGTCGCCCTCGGAGATCTGAATGCCGTGGGCCGCGGCCAGCTTTTTGATCTTGGGATATACATAGGTGAGCTTTCCGTCCTGGACCTTAATAAGGCGGCCGCCGATATCAAGGCAGCAGGTGCCCCGCAGCGTCCCCTTTTGATAAATGGCGATGTTGCTGGTGCCGCCGCCCACATCCAGATTGGCGACCGAAATGCGCCGCTCATGGGAAATCGTGTCCGCTCCCGCGCCCCGGGCCGCCAGCACGGACTCCAGGTCCGGCCCCGCAGTGGCCACCACAAAATCGCCGGCCAGATCGGAGAGGGCCTCCAGCACCTCGTTGGCGTTTTGCTTCCGGGCGGTCTCGCCGGTAATGATGACGGCTCCGGTGCGCAGATCCTCCGGTTTTTTTCCGGCAGCCGCGTATTCCTCCCGAATGATCTTCTTCACTGCCTCCGCGTCGATCTCCGTGGGAGAGCGCAGCGGCGTAAAATGAATCTTGCTGCGGTAGATAACCTGTTTATCCACAATGTCGATCCGGGGCACGGTATAGCTGCTGGCCCGGTTTTCGATCGTGAGCTGGCTGAAAATCAACTGTGTCGTTGAGGTTCCGATGTCGATTCCCACCGACAAAATGACTTCATGCAAAAGTTTCACCCGCCTTTGAAGAGTTTTTGAAAAAAAGCAGCCCGGACGCAGGGATCTCTCCCCGTCTCCGAGCTGCATCGCTCCGTTTGCGCGCCGGCACTCCCTCGTGCCTGCGAATTCAGTTTTTAAAGCACCTGATTCTTGAAATTGAACGTGGTTGTGGTCCCGCCGGGACCGGACTCGATCTCCAGATTGCCTCTCAGCTTGTCTTTTACCATCGTCTGCACGATGGACAGGCCCAGACGGTTGCCCTCGGTCTTCTGAACGTCGAAGCCGCTGCCGTCGTCGATCACCTGAATCTGAGAGTACAGGTCGCCGTGCTTGATCACGATGCGCACCAGGCCCTCGGCCCGGTCCTTGAACGCATATTTGAAAGAATTCTGCAGCAGCTCGTTGACGACCAGGGCCACCGAGGTTGCAATATCGGAATCCACCTTGAAGTCGTCTCCCTCCAGGGAGATGTTCAGCATACAGTGGGGATTTGCGAAATACCGCATCGTGTTGCTCTTGATATTGTCGATCACGGCGCCCAGCATCACCTCGTCCACGCCGCTCTTTGCCAGCAGCTCATGGGTGCTGGCGATGGAGAGGATTCGGTTCATGCTCTCGCCCAGGACTTCCTTCGTCTCGTCGTTGTCCGTGCGCCGCATTTGCAGATGCAGCAGGCTCGCGATGGTCTGAAGGTTGTTTTTGACCCGGTGGTGCATCTCCTTGATCGCAACGGATTTCAGGATCAGCGCCTGTTCCTGTTCCCGGCGCCACGTCTCGTCCTGGATGATGATGGCGAACGCCACGTCCGATGTATTGAGCTCGATCCGGCGGATGTTCAAAACGCGGCGGCCCACCGTGGCCTCCACAAAGGAATAGCCGTCCAGCTCCTTGATATTGTTTTCGGACTGTTCCAGCCGCACGTTTTTATAAGGCTGGCCCAGCACGTCGTCCACGTAGCCCAGAGTTTTGTAAAGTTCCTTGGCCAGGGTATTGCGGAAAGTGACGACTCCGTTGTGACCCACCATCAGCAGCGCCTCGTCGATGCACTCTGTCAGCCAATTGCCCTCCGACGCCATGTGCGCCAAGGCGTTTGCGATTCGCTCATAACTCTGCTGAGAGAAGTGGATGCGCTCGCTGACCTCCCGCTGCTCGTCGACCCGCCGCTCCTGAATCAGCACGCCGATGATATGTGTGCCGTGGCGGATAGGCTCCACGGTCTGGATGGTCATGCCGTTTTCCTGCGTGATGGCCTTCATCTGCTTGGTACTGACACCCAGACGGAACGTCCGCGCCACAGCCGGTTCGTTTTCCTGCTTGGCCAGCATTCCCACCACGGTCTTTTTGTACGAGGACGGCACATCGGAGGGCTTTGCCTCCGCCACCACGATGGCGTCGCCGTCCCGTCCGGGACAGTCGATAAACATATCCGCGTCCTCCAGATTCGCGATGGGCTGGAGGAAACTGCTGATCATCTCAATGGTTGGGATCTCCTCGTCGGTGAGGTCCGTATACTTCCGGCAGAGCTGTTCTATGATCGACACGGCTCACACCTCGCTTTTCACAAGAATGATCTCCGCCACGCGGCGCATGGAGATGTTCTTCGTGCGGCTCAGCTCCCGGATGAAATCGAAAGCCTCCTGCTCGGTGAGATTCTGCTGCTGCATGATGAATCCCTTGGCTTTTTCAATGATGCCGCGGCTCTCCAGCCGCTCGGACACATCCTTGATGTCCTTGCGCAGCTTGCGCATCTCCCGGTTGCGGGCAACGGCCATTTCAATGCTGGGGATCAGGGACTTTTCGTCAATGGGCTTCACGAGATAACCGCTGGCTCCCGTCACCTTGGCCTGCTCCACAAATTCCTTCTCGCTGTACGCGGTCAGGATGATGATGGTATCGGCCAGATTCTCCTCGTTGATGATCTTGGCGGCGGCCAGGCCGTCCACCAGGGGCATCTTCACGTCCAGCAGCACCAGATCCGGGTGGAACTTCTTGCAGTTCTCCACCGCGTCGAATCCGTCGGCGGCCTCCGCCACCACATCGTACCCCTTCCCCTCCAGGATCTCCTTGAGATCCATTCGGGTGATCGGCTCGTCATCGGCGATAATCACCGTGGTTTTCGCTTTCTCCATGCTGACCTCCTCCTATCTTCAGAGAACGTCCAGATATCTGACCAGTTCCTCCACTCCCCCGCCCGTCATACTGCTGACGGTGAAGAGCTTTTCCGCGCCCGCCATGGTCAGATATTTTTTCGCCTGCGCGATCTGATCCGGGGACGCGAGATCGGACTTGGTCACGACGCCCACAATGGGCTTGGATGCAAACTGACTGGCATATGCGGGCGGAAACATCGTCCCGTCCTCCGTCGGGTCCTGCACAAAAACGATGATGTCCGCGTCCGCCGAGCTGACCATCAGCGCGCCGTAAAACGAGCCGCGCTCCAGATATTCGCCCGGGGTGTCGATCATGTTGTCGTTGAGCACCTGTACGGTCTGAGTCTTATAATAACGCAATTCCTCGTGGTTCATACACTGGCAGAGCGTGGTCTTGCCTGCGGAGGTGCGGCCGATCAGGATGATTCGCTTCTTTCTCTCCATCCGTCAGGTCTTGGTGATCGGCGCGGAGGCGAATCCCATCATGCCGCACAGTGTGTTCATCACGTCGTGCAGCGCCGCTTCCACCGCGGCCACGTCGCCGCTGATGACCAGGGAACCGTTGAAGCGGTCCACAAATCCGATGGTGATATCCGCCGCCTTTGAGGCGACATCCGCCGCAATGATCGCGGCCTCGCTGGGGGTGATCGTAAAAATTCCGATGGCGCCTCTGGCGTCGATCAGACCCATTTTTTTATAAAGCTCCGGCACGGGACTTGCGATCACGTGCGCCAGCGTCACCTGCTTGCCGGGGACAAATTCCTGTATGATCCGCTCTTTTGTCTCATTTTCCGCCACAGCAGCATAAACCTCCTTTTAAAAAAAGCCGAATAAGCAAAAAGCTCCCAGAATTTTTCAAATTCCAGGAGCTGCTTCGCTCTTGCAAACATCACGGCTTACGCCGTGCTTTTTTATCTCTTATCGCCCTTAGTCCGACACTATCGTCGCGCCGCACGGCCAGGTGATCTTTGTAATGATTGTCCATATTCCTATGGGCAAATCTCAATTTTTAGGTTATTTTATCAGATTTCGAATAGCTTGTCAAGGTGCGCCGATCATTTTATTTCCGCCGGATGCTCACGAGAGTTTTCCGTTATATGCGCGGCGATAAAGCTGCTCGACCGCCTTGGGCGTGCAGGCGCGCGGATTGCTCCCGGTGCAGCGGTCGGCCACGGCCGCGGCGGCCATATCCGACAGGGCCTCTTCAAACTCCGCCTCCGCCACGCCGGCGTCCCGCAGGCAGGTCGGGATGTTCAGCCGCTCCACGGAGCGGCGGGTGAGCTGCACCAGGCGCATGGCGCCCTGGCGGCGGTTCACGGGCTCGCTGCCGAGCATGGCCGCGATCTCGGCGTAGCGCTCCGCCGTGGCGGAGCAGTCCTCGTCCTGATCGTAAAAACCGGCGTTGAAGCTCATCACATAGGGCAGCAGAACCGCGTTCGCCCGTCCGTGGGGCAGGTGGAAGCGGGCGCCCAGCGCGTGGGCCATGCCGTGATTGAGGCCAAGCCCGGAGCTGGAGAACGCAAGGCCAGCGAGGCACGAGGCATTGTGCATCCTCTGTCTTGCGTTCAGATCTCCGGGATCAGAATAGACGACCTGCAGATTGTCCCGCACAAGACGGATAGCCTTTTCGGCCAGCGCGTCGGTGAAGTCGTTGCGGGCGGTGCAGATATACGCCTCTACGGCGTGGGTGAACACATCCATGCCGGTGTCGGCGGTAACGGCGGGCGGCACGCTCACGGTGAGCGCGGCGTCCAGCACGGCGGCGTCCGGAAGCAAACTGTCGTCGATCAGGGGATACTTGACGCCCTTGGTCCGGTCGGTAATGACGGAGAAACGGCTGACCTCGGACCCGGTGCCGCTGGTGGTGGGAATCGCGATAAACTGCACCGGGGGCAGCTCCGCCTGCCGGCTGGCAAAATAGACGATGGCCTTGGCCGCGTCGATGGGCGAACCGCCGCCGAACGCCACCACCGCGTCAGGCCGGAACTCCAGGATCAGGCCCACGCCCTTGGTCACAATGTCGATGTCCGGATCGGACTGCACGTCCGAAAAGACCTGATATTCGGCTCCGGCTTTTTCCAGCCGGTCCGTGATATAGGATACCTTCCCGGTCTTGGCCATGAACGGGTCCGTCACAATGAACACGCGCTTGAGCGTCTGCGCCAGCTCGCCCAGTCCGTCCCCCATCAGTATTCTTGTTTTCATGCTGAACGAATCCATTTCAACATCCTCCTTACAGAAAAACAAAAAAGCGTTCTGAACCTTACAAGTTCAGAACGCTGCATCGCATTCGCTCCAACCGCTTCCTCGCGGTCAGCACCTTTACTATATTCTTTCGCCCGGTCATCTGTCAAGCCTTTTTCAAAAAATTGTCGGGGAAGCCGGGGCAAAAAAAGGTTCCCCCCATACGTCTGGAGGGAACCTGACCGTTTGCTTGTCCGTATCCGCATATTCCATGCCGGAAAGGTCTGCCGCCTGCGTCCGGCGGAAACTGACAGTGTCTCCGGAGGGCGTTACCACGGGCGTACCTGCTGCGTCTCCGCGCTTCGCCGCGCGGAAAACATGGGAGAGAGGATGCCTGCGCCGGCCTCCGCTCTTTTGTGGTGCGGAACAACATTGAAAAACTTTTCAGCGCGTCGGACAAGGCACACGCGAAGCGCAGGGAAGCATCCGCTTCCGCCGGAACCCCGGAGGGCCCGCTGCTCCGCGCAGTCTTTGCATCTGGCCGCCGCATCTCTTCGCAGCGGCCGTATCTGGACATATCTGAAACGTTGCGGCCGGTCTCCGCGCTGAAAGGGAGTCCGGCCCACCGGCAGGCGGGGAACGACGGAACACGCCGCAAAGCCTCTTCGTTCCCGAAGATTCGGCTTAAAACGACAGCAGCCACACAAAAAAACTGTGGCGGGACTCAACCCGCCACAGCCAATGTTCCTGTGGAAACACACGCTCATTCCCCATGAGCGTATCAATTCGCGCAAAGTAGGTCTCCTGACTCGCGATAGGGGGATCTCTCCCCGACAGCTGCCAAACCCGCCTTCTCAGGTTTCCCCAATGACGAACTCACGTTTGAATGCCTTCAGCGGCATCCCGGCGGCAGCTTCACGCTTACAGAGCTGGCACGTTCCGGACTTTAACCGGATTCCCTCGTCCCCGCGCCTGATGCCCGTTTGGGCGCCAGCCGTCACGCGGGGTCACGATGCGGCATATTCACTTAGCTGTCATTCTGAAAGCATTATAACATGCCGCTCCCGCTATTGCAAGCCGGAAAGAAAAATATATTCCTGTTTCAGGCCCGGCCGCCCTCCGGCGCGGGCTGTCCCTTCGGCAGCGGTCCATGCCGGAGCCGGTAATAGTAGCTGGTCTTCGCGTGGTTGGAGACGAACTGGGCCAGCGAGGACCCCATATGGGCGCACAGGGCCAGGCCGAACCGGCGCCAGCCGTACTGCGCGCCGAACAGCCGCCCGATCCGCGGCGCGGAGCGGAAGCTGTAAAAGCTGGTGGCCGCGCGGTAAAACTCCTCCTGAAGCTCCCAGGGCGTCATCTGCCGGGGCTGGAAGGTCACGTTCATCATGTCGAAGAGCGTCCAGTCGTCGGTAATGATGCGCCTCTCCCGCTGAAACTGCTCGTAGACGGGTGTACCCGGATAAGGCGTCAGGACGGCGGGCTGGAGCTGATAGGCGTCGATGGACTTTGCGAACTCCACCGAGCGGCGGATATCCGCGGAAGCGTCCTCGTCCAGTCCCAGCACGATGCTGGCGATCAGGCGGATGCGGTGGGCCTTGCAGGCCGCCGCCGCGCGTTCGATGTCCCGGATGCTCTGGCACTTGTGAATGGAGTCCAGCGCAGCCTGATTGAGGGATTCGATCCCCATCAGAACCCGGCTCAAATGGGCCTGGGAAAGCAGCTCCAGCAGTTCCTCGTCGTCCGCCATATCGGTCCGTCCGAAGAAAAACGTCTCCCGGAACTGGAGCTTTTCCGCAATGATGCGCCGGCAGATCTCCTTGGCCCGCTCCTTGTCCGCCGTAAAGTTGTCATCCTCAAAATTCATATACCGGAACCCCATGCGCCGGTACATCCGGATCTCCTCCATCACATTTTCCACGCTGCGCTGACGGTAAGGGGCAAACATCCGGGAGGTGGTGCAGAAGGTGCAGCGGAACGGACAGCCCCGGGTCGTGAGGATATTGGCGCTCTTGCAGGGCGTCCGAAGGATCGAGTAATCGGGAAACGGCACGTCGTCCAGATTTTCCGGTGGATGGGCGGACACGATCTTTCCGGGGAGGCGTCCCTCCACCGCGTCGAGGATGGCGCTCTCGCCCTCCCCCACGATCACCTGGTCAGCGTGCTGCGCGGCCTCCTCCGGCATGGCGGTGGCATGAATTCCGCCGATCAGCACCCGCGCCCCGCTCTCCTTGTGGATGCGGTCCGCCAGTTCGTAGGCTCTCGGCGCGTTGGAGGTCATGGTATACAGGCAGAACACGTCCGTGGTGCGAAGCAGTTTCCGGTAATCCGGCGCGCCGTTCAGCTCCTCATACGCCTCCACCTGGTGCCCCGCCTTTTTCAGGATGCCCCCCAAAATCAGCGGTCCCGTGATGGAATTGGACTGGCCGTAAAACTTTCCGCCCAGCCGGTAAGCCGGATTCCGCCGCAGCAGCGGGGCCGGTGTAATCATCGTTACCCTCATGTTCTGTCCGTTTCTCCTTTACAGTTATTTTAACAGGTATTATAATAACTTACAGAAAATTGCTGCAATGACACTTTTCCAAATCTGTCAGGAAACGAGGGTGAGTTCCTTGGTGGACCGCCGGATTCTCAAGACGAAGCAAAAACTGAAAGAGGCGCTGGTGCGTCTTTTGAAAGACAAACCTTTCGAGCATATCACCGTGACGGAGCTGTGCCGGGAATCCGGCACCAGCCGCATCACGTTCTACACCTATTACGGCGACAAGTACGATCTGGCGGACGACTATTTTCAGGATATGCTGCTCTCCGCCACCGGTGATTTTGAGCGTCTCCAGCGGGAAAACAACCCCGCCGGCAGTCCGGCGGAGGGGTACTGCAACCTTCTGGACGCGATTTTGGACCTGCACAGGGAGTACGGGGACTTTTTCCGCCATCTCTCGGAGCAGGAGAGTCCGGCACTCTACAATTCCTTTCACTGGTATGTGCTGCGCAACGTGGAAAAGTACGCGCTGGAAAACTGCGGCGAGGCCCGCTCCCGGTATCCCCTGCCCATGGCCGCAGGCTTTTTGTGCAACGGGCTGTGGGCCTTTATCCGCGCCGGACGGGAGGAAAAGCGTTCGGAGGAAGAGATCCGCTTTCAGGCCCGGGAACTGCTGTGCGGCATCTTCTCCGCCGGCGTTCTCTCAGAAGTCCCATAAAATGAGCAAGGAAAGTATTTCCATTTCTCCCGAAGAATAAACGGG
>Ga0183101_1000710_pt1 | contig 14697 bp, 10 predicted proteins | sample Biomet3_FD_127790 | JGI IMG/M metagenome (GOLD analysis project Ga0183101, IMG submission 127790) | Microbial communities from bioreactor (seeded with sewage sludge) at LBNL, California, USA - Biofuel metagenome 3 | ecosystem: Engineered > Bioreactor > Anaerobic > Unclassified ... | reverse complement strand
TAACCAGTTTCATCCCCCTTCGTGCTTTAAACAGACCTGCTCTGGCGCTAACGGTCTCAATATTTCTTGTCTTTACACATACGGTAGTTTTTTTAAAGCCGCCGTATGTCATCGTCACGTTGCTGGCATTGCTGCTAAGCGACGTGTTTTTTTTCTGCATCAAAGCGCCGACGATGCCCATAGCAAAGCATACTGCGCCGATGATCCAGAGCAATCCGCTGCCAGCCCAAAAGTCCGCAATTGAGAGACTGATGGTAGCTGCCAGTACGATGGCTGCGAAGACCATTGTCGCACTGTAGAAGAAGTACTTCTGTGTACCTCTGCCCGGCACAACGCTTGGCGACACTTCCTGCATTTCCGGCAGCAGTCTGGCCATGACCATCCTCAGCTCGCTGTCTCTTATCAGCGGTACTATTATCGGGTCTTCTCTTGTATCGTCATCTCCTCCGCCCCCGTATCCAATGGCAAAGCAGTAGAGCGTTCCCGTCTTCAGCAGACGCATGAACAGCGACTGAGTGTAATAGAATCCGCTTATTTTCTTTTTTAGTATCGTATAGCTCTTCTGTGTGAAGAGTCCATATTTGATTTTTATAGCGTCACCGCTGTCCATGACGTGGAAACCGTAATACTTGATATAAGTGCCAATGCTTCCTGCGATCACGGCTATGACCATGACAGCTGCAAAGGCTATTATTAGTGAAGCAGTGATGCCCAGGGCTTCAAATTCCATTTCCAGCCACTGGGCGGCTTTGCTGTCAGAGACAGTGATAAATCCGGCAATAAATGAAAAGGCTCCGGAAGCCAGAACATATAGCTTCAGCAGGGCGGCGCCCTTTGATCTGATAGCGCCCATGATCAGCAGGTCCTTGGCTTTGAATACGTAATCCCTGCCAGTCTCTGTATGAGTCTCTGCTCCATCTGAAACTATATTTGCTCCATCCACCATATTATCTGCCGGCTTCAGGAGTTCTTTTATCTTTCTGGCATTTTCCTCTGAAAATGTCATTGTGATCTTGGTTGCCGTACCCGCCACGTTGCTGGCGTTGTCGATGTTGAGTTTTACCGCGCCTATCAGCTTCTGGATCACCGACTGAGAAGCATCGACAGTCGTAATGGTAGACAGCGGTACTTCCATGTTTTTCTTTACAAGCCAGCCTGTCTTTACGGTCAGCCTGACGTCGTCGATCTCATAAGTAGTGGTCAGATATGTAGCGATTCGGTTGAACGGCGCTGCAAGGATGATCACATAAGTTGCCGCGTTGCTGGTCAGAAGATCAAAATTACCTCTGACGACAGAAAAAATCACTACTGCCATCATCGGTGCAAAGTCAACGATAAAGCGCTCAAAAATGTAGATTGGATGTCCGCGCACAGGTCCGAATTTCATTACAGTACTCCCTTCTCAGCTATCCTTGTATAAAGCCTTGCTTTAAGGTTTTCGCTGATGGTGTCTGCAGTTTCTCTGGTTAGTCCTTCGATCTCGAAAGTGCCGCTGGCCAGAGCGATCTCCACGTTAAAGAGTCCAAACCGCCTGTTGATAGGTCCCTGGGAAACAGTGATATTCTGTATCCTGATGACGGGAATTACTGATTCCTTTATAAAGAATATTCCATGGCGGATGACGACTCTGTCTTCTTCCACCTTGTATCCCCACTGCATATACTCCAGCTTAGGGAAAAGTACCATGCCAATCAATGCATATATACTGAGACCAATAGCCGTAATTTCAACGATTATCCTGACCGGTCCGTCCCAGCCGGTTATGTAGGCGGCAGTAAAAATGCCTGCGGCGATAGCAAAGGTTATGGCAAATCCAATAGCCTGCCCTATCCTCCACGACTTTACTGCCTTGATGTCTGGTTTGCTGTAATCCATTTTTCCCCCTTTGAATCATGTCATTAACAATTTCAACAATCTGTTTAATTATACCAAAAGCCTTCAGTAGAGACAACAACTACTTTTCAACTTGATTATTCAGCACTTTTCTGATATACTGAATCTGCATCCTCAGTAAATTAATTACATTTATAGTATTTTTTACCTATTAGCAACGTGCATTCCATATGCTGATTAAGGTAAAAAACAAAGGAGGAGAATAACAATATGAAACGGACAGCAATAATCACATCATTCATGCTCGCTATCGCTCTATGCCTTGGCATGCCATCGTCTACTTTTGGAGGATCCGTCAATGCCAATCGTTCCATCAATTCGTCTGACATGCGTAGTTCCCTGCTTACCTATGAAGTTACAGTCACATCTTCCGGCAGCGGCAGCCTCTACTGGGATTACAACGCAAGCCTTGACTTTTTCGGAGAAGGAGGCAAGAAAAAGTCCCTGAATCAGAACTGCCTTGTTGAAAGCGGCCGCATTTACAATTTTTCAAAGATCGGCTCTCGAGGCATCATCCCTGTAGCTGACGATGACTGGTATTTCAGCGGTTTTACCGATGCGTCCGGCAGCAGTATCAATGTTACTTCAAAAAAGATCGATGTCATCAGGATCAAAGTCGGCGATGCTTACCAGTATGCCTTCGTTAATTCTGGCATGACGAGCGCTGCTCTTAAGCTTTTGCTCAATGTAAAGTTTGGCGTTTCTAGATGCCGGACTATGTTCAGCACTGTAGCCTGGTATCCGTCACCCAGCCAATCTGATTTGAGGGCAGTATTTCTGCCAAAAGAGCCAGTCAGCATCACGTGTCCGGCGGAAATCCAGAAAACATATGGCGATGATGTTTTTGCTATCTCAGCATATGCTGAGGGCTGCACTATGAAATTTCGGTCTTCCAACTCTAAAGTCGTTGCGGTGGACAAGGAAACTGGACTTGCAGAAATCACCGGTGAAGGGATCTCCAAAATCACCATATCCACCTCTTCCTCACCTACTCAGGCATCCACATCAAAAAAGATCAAGGTGATCGTCAGCCCGCCAAGGGTGTACCTAAGCAGGGCTTCAAAGACCGCCTCCAAGATCACCCTTTCATGGGAACCTGACGAAAACTGCTCAGGATATGAAATACAGCTTGCATCAGACGTATATTTCACTGATGACCTGAAAGCAGCAGCTGTTTCCTCAGCCTCTGCAGGCCAAAAGATCATCACTATCGGATCATCATCTAAACTTAAGGCCGCCAGGCTAGTACGCGTAAGAGCATATAAGCGTTCCTGCAGTGAAAAGGTATACGGCCAGTGGAGCCGCACATTGAAACTTGATTAAGCAATAACAAAAAAAACGGGCCGCCTGCTTCTTCAGCAGACGGCCTTTGTAATTGTCTGACTAAGTGATTGGTTTATCTTGTATTTATTCTATCCTGCCAATTTTCCTCCTTTCCCTTCTGGTCATAAAGAAGAACAAGCCCGAGCACACTAGTATAGTAGGGAAATACAACCATCTGGACTGATCTCCGGTTTTCGGAGTCGTACCAGTCACCGGTGTCGTCTTTGGTTTATCCGGTTTTATCTTAGGTTTGTCCTCCTGCTTGGTAACTTCTTTAGATATCCTTATATTATTCATCGTCACCCTGGTCACTGCCGCTCCCTCAACGATATCCACCGCATAGTATGTCTCATCTGCTTCGTAGCCGTCTGGCGCCATCGTTTCATGGTAGTAATAGGTCCCCGGTTCCATTCCGCTAACGATCAGTTTGCCGTCTTTGCCGGTGGTTCCGATGTAGATAACTGCATGGTCTGAATTCAGTATTTCAAACTCTGCTCCCGGCAGAGTCTCACCTGTTTCCATATCTGCCTTAGTTATTTCCAATATATGCGAGGGCTCTCCCTCTTGAATTATTGTCTTTGATACATCAGGCAGCGCGTCGTTTTCTATTCCTGTGATCCTGATATTGACTGTCGCCGCATCCGTTGTGTCTCTGGCCAATGTCTCAGCAGCAGTGAATCTCATTCTGCCGCCTGCGACTTTAGTCATGTCTGTCTCGCCATTGACTGAAAACTCACTTCTGCCAATTACTTTTCCTCTGACTTCACCGCTGTTGATCATGCTCACATTGCCTTCCCTATCAAAGGTAATGTCGAATACCGCTCCGTCTGCAAAGCTTATTGTCAGTTCAGTGCCTCTCTCAAAACTGCCAGATATATCTGCTTTCTCGCCGCTGCGCAATACACTCTCAGCACTGCCGGAGGTCACGACCTGCATATTGGAAGAGTCATAGTTGAGTCTTGCCATTACAGATTCCGTTCCGTCAGGTGAAGTAAGCAGCAGATCTGTAACCGCCGCCTTTTCGCTTTCAGTTGGCGCAGTTTTGTTCTTTGCATAATTCCCGCTGAACAAATATTCCGCCTCGCCTTTATAAACCGTCATGGCTGTCTTTGGGCTGTATTTAAAAGCATCAAAACTTCCCTCGACGGTTTTAGTAATGTTTCCCGCACCGCTGATGGCGCCGCCGTCCGTGCGCCCGACTTCGGCGTTCCCGTCAAATGATGCCGTGTAGCCCTCTTCATCATCTGCACTGACCTTGAATTTCGAGCCGTCCGTCAAAGTGACTTCAACCTTCATTCCCGCTGTAAGAGTAATGCTTGTCACAGCCTGTCCTTTCAGTACTTTATTTGTCACCATGCTGTCTGATACATCTCCGCTCAGATCGTATTTAACTCCGTTAATAGTTATCACAGCCTCTGGATACCGGTAAAGCGTCGTCATTTCAGTTATTGTCCTGCCTTCCCCGTCCTCCTTGACGATTCCAGTCGTTCCGGCATCTTTGAAATGGAACTTCAAGCTGTCCGAACCATGATCATCGCTGATCTGAAAATAGTATTTTGACTTGTTCAGTGAATAGCCTGCAGGTGCCGCGATCTCTGAAACGTAATACCTTCCGCAAGGCAGTTTCCCAGTGAAGATACCCTTGCCGTCTGCGCCAGCTGTCAATCTTCCTATCAGCTGACCAGCTTTCAGCGTCTTTATCGTCTCTCCATCAGCGTTTCCGCTGCCTGTAATGTTTTCAGCCGTATATAATCCGAAAACTGCACCAGGTCCCTGCATGTATGATTTGGATCCGCAGCTGTTCTCCAGCAGTTTCGTCAGGCTGATCCTGACCTTCATGACATCATTGCCAAAAGCCTCTTCATCCCATATCAGCGGCGTAAACTGATCCTTATATCTCAGCGTGAATTCCTTCCAGTAACCTGAATTCACGTGTCCGTTCCCCGAACTTATCTCTCGGATGTAGTATTTGCCAAGAGGAAGCAGCGAACTGGCCGCAGTCCCATTATCATCTGAAGTGATCACTTCCACTGAACTACCGATTGGATAGATCATGGTATCATCTTCAGACGTAAAAGTCAGTCTGGCCGATGTGCCATCAGTACTCAACACTGGAACCGCTATCGTTGAATCCGGATATGTTATCCTGAAACCGCCGGTGGCACTGCTGCTGTCCGATACGATCTCTATGTTATAAAAGGTTTCCCTGTTTTCCTTATCAGCCTCATGACGCACTGCCTTTATGTAATTTCTGTCGTTTATTATCAGCTCGTATCTGCTGTTTCCCGGCGACATGTCTTTCATCCATTCAGCTGCCGCATATCCCATCGACGTACCCGTATCATATTCAATCAAAGGATAATAGCCGTCAAACTGGCTGAGCTGGCTTTGTTTTACGGTCAAAGTCGTATGGGTCAGACCGCCCGACATCGTCATTTTGGTTCGGATGCCATCGTTAGTCATGAAATAAACCGGCGCCGCATTGCTGGCAGTTCCGGCAAATGTGACCACACCGCCTGCTGCTGTATGTGAATACCCTGCTGTTTCTGTTATCTCAGGTACAGCACCGTCAAATCCGCATATTGCTGTTACTGCAGAACCTTTGATGCTGTCGGCAGCCGCATCGATGGCAAATCCGTCCCAGGTCATGCTGAATCCTTCGGATGTACCGAATTTCTGTGCCATGGTGAAATTGTATTCCTGAGTCAGAGACACAAACATATCAGGATCTGGCTGCTGTTCTGTCTCTCCGCCCTTATCTGCGGCGCCAGCCGATTCGTCTGCTTCTTCTCCAGTGACGCCGTCTTCCTCATCAGCCGGCTTTACATATTTTTCATACTGCTCAACTGACGCTTCGTTCTGTACGATACGGTTTCCGTTTTCCAGTACCGTATCCATTATGTCCGCCTCCTCACCTCCGCTTGTGATCTGCGGTATGCTTTTTTCTATGACAGGAACAAAACTGTCAGCTGCCGTTCTCTTCTTCAGGCTGACAGTTGTGTAGCTGAAGCCGCCATCAGCATAATTCAGACTTACCTCAACATCGTAATCATATGTCAGTCCCAGCAACTCGTCATGCCTTGAAAATGTCTCGCTATATGTCGCGCCGTTATGCGACTTTATCTCATAATCCGTCACCGTTGTATTCGTCTGCGACCGGTTCTTTTCAGATGTCTGGGTGATGATCTCTCCCGACTGCAGCTTCGCCTGCCTAACTTCAGCGGCAGCAGCAAGATCGGCATGTCCCCTTGAAACATACTGAAGATCAACAGGTCCGTCTGTTGCCGCATCATATGCTCCAATTGGCAGTACTCCATCAGACTGCCTCACATCTTCAGCTGCAAATATCTCAAACTCCGCTCCGCTGAGGCTTGCCTTGCCGAAAACCGGTTTCCAAACGCCTTCAACTATCCTCCAGCCGGCAAGTGATTCACCGCTCTTGGTGACCTGAATCCTTCCCTTGACCGGTACATTAGGCATTTTCACAATTGCATAATATGTGGTATAGTCGCTCCCGTCTTTATGTCCATTCTGCTCCGTCACGCTAAAATAATATGAATTGAATATCTCATCCTTGCTTTCTTTGATTTCGCTGACTTTCTTGGCATCTGTATCATTGTAATTACCCAGGAAATATCCGTCAGGCACTGATACTTCCTCAATAAGATATTTCCCATATTCAAGCTTGTATGGCAGTGTTATCTCACCATTCTTGTCACATCGGAAAATGTAGTTTCTGTTCTCGTCCAGATATCCGTATCCGTTTGGCAGATATCTGCCGTAATTCTTCTCTGATTTTGGATCAGTGCTGTCCGGATTGCCCATATATCTTATTCTGAAGGCTGTACTGTCCGCATCAGTTCTAACGGTTTTGCCGGTCTCAGAATTTATCTTTATGATTCGCACCTTGTTTACCTTTGGCACATTGTTGGTATCAGTCGATACTATCTGCGAATCCGCCTCAGGCGCATCATCTTCAGTTATCTGGATCTCGTGGGATTCCAGTACATATCCATTGCTGTCCGCCGTTATCTCCGACACAAGATATCTGCCATATGGGAGGTTGGTAATATTGATCCTGCCATGTTCCGACACGGTCAGCGGGTTTTCTTCGTTTGCAGCCGTCCCCGAAGTATCCCTGACGACCCTGTAGTTTTCCGCAAACCTGTCAAAACCCCTGTCTCCCTCATTCATCGGCACTACGTGAATATATGGATTTCCTTCATATCCGCCGGAGACCAGCTGCACAGTCCACCTGCTGCTAATGCTGTATGTGTTCTTTGATTCATTTGCCGAGCCTGAACCTGTGCCGGAAGATGAACCTTCTGTACCCGTTATACCATTGGAATTGCCAGTGAAAGGATCTAGGTCAGTCTTTGTCTTTATGATTTCCAGCTGTCCCCTGTAATTGTCGTTTACAAAGGTATCTGTTCCCGCTTCAATAGGCGCCTCTTCATCGAATTCGGATGTCACGTTTCCATCAAAGCTCACGCTGTATGTCCAGCTTGCTCCACCATCCTTAGACACTGCGCAGTAGCTGAGATCGTGTATCCTAACTCCATTGCCGCTGCCGCTGACTTCTTCGCTGAATCTGCCACCGGGCAACACAGTTTCAGTCACAGTCACAGCAGCCGTACCGGAATAAGTGACTGTTGTATTCTCATCAGAGGTAACAACGCTTTTATCCAGATCTTCCAGACTTGCCCAAGGCGCAAACAAAAAAGGCCCCGGCGCATGTCCATCGTTGCCCATGACCATATCCTGATTGTAGACAATACTATTATTATTGTTAACACTACAATTTACTGTTGAATTAAGAGCGGCGTCGCCCATCCCGCTGTGAACGTCCCCGTCAAAGCCTGGATTAAGGTCGACTTTCTCTGCCGTGAGTGAGAAAAGCGGCAGTTCAGGTGCTCCTTCTGCCGGCGGCGCCGTACCCTTGCCAAAATTAATGTATATCGATACCGGATCGGCTGCTCCCCATATTACTGACTGCAGATGATTGGAGTCAGCATATCCAGGCGCTTCCTGCCCAGTTGTGAATGCCAGCAGCGGATACTTTGCATCTATCCCTTTTACTGACTTTACGCACCGCAGCGCCCCTGTCAGTGTTGACGGATCTGCATCCGCCGTTATTGTATATTCGTTGCCATTTCTGTCTATTGTTATATGTTCATTATCGCATTTCAGGTCCTGACCGATCTTATATCTGTCCATGACAACACCCGACCATGTACCGTCGCCGTTGTCCTTCAGCGATATAGGATTTGCCAGCTTGTTTTTCTCTGCCGAAGCAAAACTCTGGGCTCTGGCGTAGTTATAAATCTGATCATTCATCCATTCATATGCTGCATGTACCGGTCTTTCCTCACCTCCGCTGTACATCATCGAAGAATAAAAATTGGCATTCTGGGTTTTCGGATTATCGTGCCTGCCCGATAATGGACTGTCCCTCAATCCCTGCTGATACTCCCAGATGATGCACTGGGTGGCAAAATACCAGTCATCAACATTGCATTTTCCCTTCAGGTCGTCAGGCACGCTTGTATCTCCCGGCTGTTTGCCAAACAAAAGAGCCAGCTTCATGCCGTGCATTTCACCCAAGGTATACGGCTGCAGCCAGGCGAGGTTTTTCATATCCTCCTCAGCCATCCCCTTATACTTTGTTGCATCACCGTTGAGCCATGCCCCGTGTTCCAGGCAGTATCCCTGATAGGAATCCTTGCCGTCACTGATGACAATTGTATTTTTTGTCGTAGTCGCGCGGCTGATCCTGTAAACAAATCCCGAGCCGTCTTTGTTGGAAAACCTTGCGGTATAGTACTCATCCGGATGCATCCAAAATGGTTTTCCGTCCATGCCGATAAGTTCTCTCCCTTCAGAAATGGTACACTTTTCGCCATTTTCCATGCCAAAGGCGAAAGCCTGCGCCGGCATGAAGCTTACTACGGTCAAAGCCGCAAGTATCAAAACGGCTGCCTTTCTCAGCAGCCCGTGTGTTTTCTTATGCAAATTTTCCATTGAATGTTCGTCTCCTTTCTCAGACCATCACCCAAAAATAAAGACCCTTAAGACCGATGTCCGCTTTGCGGAAGTAGACAGTAAAGTGATCTATCCCTTCGTCCATCTCGCCAGTTTCCTCATTCATGCACCATGGATAACAGTATCCGTAATAATTTATTGCATACTTGAGCGACTCCTCCAACGCGATCCGCGTGCTTTCATATGGAGCATAGTAGCTGATGAACTGCGGATAAAGAGCTGTCCACGACATGTTTTCCGGTGAACAATCCTCACCATCGTCCCAGCAATTGAAATGAGCCAGATGAAAAATCTTTCCGTCCGGCTTTATCACAATACTGTCCCTGCAGCCTTCGGCATCCTTGTCTACCATATATTCAGGCACCCCGCACTCTTCACCGACTTTTATCAGATCATCCCTCAGCCTGGCAATATTCGCGTCTGTCCATACGCTTTCATACTCTCTTGGAACGGAAAACCTGCCGAAAAAAATCTTGTCATCCTCTTTCGAATAGGCCCTTACCTTATATCTGTATCTATACCGTCCGTCTATGAACCTGCCGGTGATCAGACTGGTATCGTCCAATTCGTCAGTTGTACCGACCCTCCGGTAACCTGGCCGTCCAATCCTTTTCATATACACCTGATAACCGTCTGCGCCGCTTACCTTCCTCCACTTGATCTTCAGATGTATCCCAGGCCCCGGCAGCGCCGTTATACTAGTGATTGCAGGCCTACCCGGCAGCTTATCCAGATAATCAGCCATTTCGTCATCACTGTCAGCTTCACTGCAGCTTGGACCGTTCACCAGCAAAACCATCATAGCGGCAGCAGCAGCGGCTATGCACAGGTGTTTTTTCTTTTTTAGCATCGTTCTTTCCTCCTTTTTTCCCACGAAAAAACGGGCGAAACCTAAGGTCTCGTCCGTCTCGATCCATACTTATTTACAGTATCACTATACCATACTTGCTTTTCCCCTGTCAATCCATAATTTGCTATTTTTTTTAAAACCTGTATTATTTTCCAACTTCCGGTTCCCACGGCATGCATCTCATATGCTCCGAAACCCGTATCAGACTTCTTACATATTCAAGGTCTTCCGCTGTGCATCCAGCCTCTGCCATAATGCTTTCATCGTCAATGATTTCTGCAGCCTCGGCTTTTGATGCCTCAGACTCCTGCATATCGATTCCAGCCAGAATGATGTCAAATTTGTCATAACCCATAGTAAGAGTCTGCGCATCAGTCAGCCCTGGAGCCAGGTCGCTGGTTGGCGGTTTTGTTATAATGCGCCTTGGCACGCCTAAAACCTTGGCGATCTGCCACACCTGCGTCTTATAAAGTCCGGCTATCGGAGCCGCATCGCAGGCGCCGTCGCCGTATTTAATATAGAGTCCGGCCATTTTTTCACTGCGATTGCTTGTGCCAAGGACCAGAAGGTTATAACGTTCGCCGTATAGATACAGCGTGGTCATCCTCAGCCTATTCTTTACGCTGTAATATGCCACATCGTTCTGCAGCTCAGGCTTCCCCGCACCGCCTATCAGCGACTGATAGAATGGCGTTCCGTTTTCATCATGATATGCCTCGCGCCTGTGAAGTACGTAGCGAGCCTGTATCTTCTGCGGAACGAACAAAGCCGGGTTTTCTGATGCATAGACACCCAGTTTGCGGACCAGCGACGTTATCGGTACGGTTTTCATCTTCACGCCGGCTGCTTTTGCAACCAGCATGGCATCACGGGCAGTTTCTTTCGCCGTATCCCTCTCAGGCATATACAGCGTCCGGACGTGATTTTTTCCCAGAGCCTTCACCGCCAGAAAAATCACTGCCGCCGAGTCAACGCCACCGCTGTTGCCAACGATCACGCCCTTTGCTCCCCTTTTTCTCACCGATTCTCTGATAAACTGTATCAGTTCGGCAACCGTTTCCTCAGGTTTTTCCAGCATTGTTATTTCTCTTATCATTTTCTCATCCCCTGTCTTCTGAGTCTCAATGAGATCAATTATTTCTTTTCTTTTTTGTCCAGCTGCGTTACACTTTTACCATAGATAAGTATTAAGGAGGCTGCATTATGAGGATCATTAATACATATGACAGCATAGAACTCTGCTACCGCGGCGGAAATTTTGATATTGACGCCTGGAGAAAATATGCGTCCGGCATTTCACCAACGCTTAGTGAAAAATGCGAGCAAGATTCAGCGCAATATGATATGGTCCGTGAAATTGTGCCTGTACTCAACAGCGCCGCTGCACATGAGGCAAAAATGGCGGAAGCGAGCCGCTCTTTTGATGCCGTGACACGTGAACTTACAGAAAACGCTGGAAAGCTGTTTGCCGAAGGTTCAGAAAGCCTTGATCTTGACATAATATTATATCTGGGTCTCTGCAGCGGAGCCGGCTGGGCAACAACTCTGGACGGTCGAAATGCCATTCTCCTTGGCATTGAAAAAATTGTTGAATTGAACTGGCAGAGCGCTGCAGACATGCGCGGCCTCATCTTTCATGAAGTCGGACATATCTGGCACTACACTCATGGCGGTCTTGCCGAATATCCTCCATGCGCATCTACAGCAGAAATATCCATTCTTCAGCTTGCAGACGAAGGAATTGCCATGGCATGTGAACAGATCCTTTGCAGCGATCCCAACTTTTATCATCAGGACAAGGACGACTGGCTTTATTGGTGCCGTTCTAACCTTGATGAAATCAGGCGTGAATATCTCAGGCGCATGCAAAATAATGAAAGCACCCAGGATTTCTTTGGTTACTGGTGCAGTTTCCTAGGCCACAGTGACACCGGGTATTTTCTAGGCTGCGAATTCGTACGCGATCTTATGAAGCATCATACTCTGCCAGAAATAGCCACAATGAAAGCAACCATGCTGCTGAAAGAGTATGAAAAATACTGTATTATTCAAATATGATCAGAATTTCATAACCATATCATACCATGTTGCTCCGCCGTGAACGGATTCCGATACGCCTTTTTTACTGTAACCGAACCTGGCATAATAATGTATCAGATGCTCTTTGCATGTCAAGCATGAGCTGGTCATTCCCATGGCTTTCATTTCTTCCAGCACATATGACAATAGCATTTCTGCCATGCCGCGGCGTCTGTACGCTGCTGCCGTCATGACAGAAAGCACGGCGGCGTTTTTGCCCGTCGGCAGCTCTTTTGTTTCAAAGATTCCATCTTCGATGGTTTCCTTTGCCCATGGAATAACGTCCACAACAGCCGTTATCTTTCCGTCTGATTCGCCGACAAAGAAATACTCAGGGTAATGCTCAAGCCTCCATTTGTATTTATCCTTGCTGGCCGCCTCCGCCGGAGGAAATGACTCGCTCTCTATCTCGGCAACACGATCCAAGTCGCCTTCATTTGCCCTGCGCACGATCAAAGCATTCAGTTCAGTGCTAAGAACGTATTTTGCTTTCAGCTCGCCCAGTTTCTTAAAGTGCTCCGAACAGGTATGCCTTTTCTGCGTCTCCTGATCGGCCCATCTTTCATCAAGCAGCAGCAAATCATCATCTTCCTTAGAAAAAGAATAATCATATCGAATATTGCCTTCTTCTTTCATGGAAAGTTCCGCAATTCCATTGTTCATGATCGTGTCATAAAATTCCTGACGCATTCCAGGTTTGACCTTGTATTTAACATCTAATAAAAACATTTTCCACCTCGCAAATCAAGCTTTAATTGATATGAATCATTGTATCACAGTTTCTGCACATCTAACTTAAAATATTCCGCCATTTCCTTCATGCGTTTCATCTGATCCACCGAGAACGGACATCTGTCATTGCAGTGTCCGCACGCTATGCATTCGTCTGCATGATGATTTAGTTCTTTGTAGTGCTGTAATGCCATATCATCACCAATTTTAGCCAGGTCGTAATATTTATTGACAAGTCCAATGTCGATTCCCTGAGGGCAAGGCTGACAGTGGTTGCAGTATACGCACTTGCCAACTGCATCAGCCGGGCTGAAGGAACCGATCACCGAATAATCCTTTTCCTCATCGGAAGCCTCGTAATAGCGCAGCAAATCTTCCACCTGCTCTTTTGTTGCCATCCCCGGCAGCACGCTTATTACTCCAGGGCGGTCCAAAGCATACTTAATGCACTGATAAGTCGTCAAAGCTTTTCCAAAAGGCGACAGCTTTGCATCCAGCAGCTGGCCGCCAGAAAAAAGTTTCATAACAGTGATCCCTATTTCTTCACTCTCGCATCTGCGATGAACCTTACTTCTTTCATCAATGCTTCCATTAGCATAATCTCCTTGATGATAATCATAAGCCGGATTAACTGAAAACATGACCATATCAACCGGGACCTCATCCAGCACTCTGTTGATAATCACCGGCGTATGGGATGACAGTCCAAGATGCTTCACTACACCCAGCTCTTTCATCTTCATCAAATATTCCAATGTTCCGCTGCGCTTATATTCATCCCAATCTGAAATTTCATCCAAACAATGTATAAAACCATAATCGATATAATCCGTTTTCAGGTCTGACATTGTTCGTTCAACGTTTCGCTTGACCGTGTCCAGATCCGTCGACCAGCCATACGTACCGCTGTCATAACATGCACCAAAATGGATCTGATAGAAAATACTGTCTCTTACTGTAGAAAAAGCCTTTCCGTAATAAGGAAAGCACCTTGAGTCCGCCGCCGCCATATCAAAATAATTAATGCCGCCTTCATATGCTGCTGACAACGCCTCCATCCCGGTTTTTTCATTAACTTCCGGGATGTAAGCAGACCCGAAGCCTATTTCACTGATACGATCACCTGTTTTTTTATGTATTCTATATTGCATGATTATTATTCCTTTCCATAATATCAAGTCCATTCAATAGCACTTTTATAGGTATATTATATCATTCATATGTAATCATAGCAAAAAAACAGGCATAAAGCCTGCTGTTGTGTTATGGTGCGCGATGAGGGACTTGAACCCCCACGGTCGCCCACTAGATCCTAAATCTAGCGCGTCTGCCAGTTCCGCCAATCGCGCACGGAATATAAAACTATGTTATAGCGCGGCTGCTCATTTTACGCAGCTTCAGCTGCAGTGTAAAATGGGACAGCAAAGTGAAATCAGCCAATTGTAGGCTGATGAACGGAGGAACGAGTTTCTCTGAAACGAGTGTTGCCAGTTCCGCCAATCGCGCACGGAATGATATATTTAACGCGACTGGTATTTGAACCAATCGCGCCAAAATTTCTAAAAATGGTGACTCCATCGAGAATTGAACTCGAGTTACCGCCGTGAAAGGGCGGTGTCTTAACCGCTTGACCATGGAGCCAGATAAAAATAAACCGGCAACGTCCTACTTTCCCAGGCGGCTGCCCGCCAAGTATCATCAGCGCTAAGGAGCTTAACTACTGTGTTCGGGATGGGAACAGGTGTGACCTCCTCGCTATTGTCACCGGATATTTGCAC
>Ga0183101_1000610_pt3 | contig 14711 bp, 9 predicted proteins | sample Biomet3_FD_127790 | JGI IMG/M metagenome (GOLD analysis project Ga0183101, IMG submission 127790) | Microbial communities from bioreactor (seeded with sewage sludge) at LBNL, California, USA - Biofuel metagenome 3 | ecosystem: Engineered > Bioreactor > Anaerobic > Unclassified ... | reverse complement strand
ATTCACTTTATCAGTATGCTGTACAGAAAGGGAAGGAAGCCGGTCTGACAATATGGATATATGACGAAAATTCGTATCCTAGTGGTTTTGCGGGAGGACATGTGCCTCATGATATGCCGGAGTCATATAATCAAGGTCAGGGATTGGAACTGACCAAAGTGGACAAGTTGCCTGAGAACATAAATGAATATTTTATCTGTCTGAAGAAAGGCGGCAATAAATGGATTGATATTACTTCGAATGCTTCTACGTATAAGGATGCAAAAGGCGAATACTATCTGTATAAAAAAACATACTTGGGCAAATCCGATTGGTATGGAGGTTATTCGTATGTGGATTTGTTGGCCCCGGGAGTGACGCAACAGTTTATTAAGACAACAATGAAAGGCTACGAACAGACATTGAAAAGCGAGTTTGGAACATCGGTGTTAGGTATCTTTACCGACGAACCTAATATCAGCAGTCCAGGAGGTTTGCGTTGGTCGCCGGACCTATTCTCTGTATTCAAGCAGCAGTGGGGTTACGACTTGAAGCCTTTGCTTCCTCTACTTGGTGAAGAAACAGCTAATTGGAAAGAAGTACGCCACAATTATATGGAGACTCTGTTGCAGATGTTTATCGATCGCTGGTCAAAACCATGGAGTGAGTATTGCGTTTCGAATAATTTGAAATGGACAGGTCATTATTGGGAACATGGTTGGCCGCAGATGAATGACGGGCCCGACAATATGGCGATGTATGCTTGGCATCAGATGCCCGCTATAGATATGCTTTTCAATCAGTTTGATGAGAAAAGTCCGAATGCGCAGTTCGGCAACATCCGCTCGGTAAAGGAGTTGCGAAGCGTGGCAAATCAGATGGGCTATGTCCGGACGCTTAGCGAGACTTATGGTGGCGGAGGCTGGGATGAGTCTTTTAAGGATTTCAAGCGGCTTGGCGACTGGGAATATGTGCTTGGCGTTAACTTTATGAATCAGCATCTGGCTCACATGACGCTTACGGGTGCACGGAAGTATGACTATCCTCCTGTATTTACTTATGTTTCTCCATGGTGGAAAGATTATAAGGAGATAAATGATTATTTCGGACGTCTTTCAATGCTTATGAGTATGGGTACGCAAAAGAATCATATTCTGATTCTCGAACCAAATTCTACGCTTTGGAGTTATTATTCGCACACTGGCAGTTCTCCTAAACTGATGGAGATGGGAAATAAGTTTCAGGATTTTATCACTACACTTGAGAAGGCACAAGTGGAATACGATTTGGGCTCGGAAAATATAATCAAGGATCATGGACGTGTGTCTAAAAACGGATTTAATGTCGGTAAAGTCTCTTACGATATGGTTATTATTCCTCCGTTAATGGAAACACTCAACAAACCTACATTCGATTTATTACAACGATTTGTTGCGCAAGGAGGCAAAATAGTCGTTTTCTCGGAGCCAACAATGATAGATGGCAAAGATAGCAATAACCTTTCACAGCTGCTTGCTCGATCTTCGGTTGTCAAGTTGAGCGAACTTTCTGCTGAAGTTATTGACAAGTATTTCCACGATGATGATTTTTTAATTGATTTTAATCATGGTGATCTTTATCATCAGCGTCGTCAGATGGGCGACGGTGAAATGATTACTCTGGTCAATTCATCAATGGAAGAGACGGTAGAAGGTTCTGTATCTGTCAATGGCAAGATTCTAATGAAACTTGATGCACAAACGGGGAAGATATATGTTTATCCTTCGACTGTGAAAGCAGGAAAACTAACCGCTTCGTTTAAAGTTGAACCAGCTGGAAGTCTTATTCTTTATGCCTTGAAAACAAACCCGAAAATGGCTTGTCCCAAATTGCCTCCACAGGCTGGAGATAAAAAGTTGACAGCATCTACTAAAACGGTTGTGAAGCGTTTGAAAGATAATGCTCTAACCATTGATTTCTGCGATGTAACCGTGAAGGGAGAAACACACGAAAATGTCTATTTCTCGAATGCGGCGAATATAGCCTATAAAGCTTACGGGTTTCCAAATGGTAACCCTTGGAATACGTCTGTACAATATAAACGGAATATAGTTGATAGAGATACTTTCAGAGAAGGAGGTTTTACGGCAACCTATCATTTTAAGGTCAATGAAGCCTTTAATTATTCGGGGATGCGGATGGTCTCCGAACGTCCAGAATTATTTACTGTCAAGATAAATGGGACGGTTGCTAAACCGATCCCTGGTGAATGGTGGCTGGATCGTTCTTTTGGCGTTTATAATATTGAAAGCCTGGTGAAAAAAGGGGACAATATAGTTGAAGTGAATGTGAGTCCGATGAGCGTCTACGCTGAGATAGAACCGATTTATATCACCGGAAACTTCTCTGTCGTTCCTGAACCTGTGGGATGGAGTATCAGTGCGCCTGTCATGTCTTTTGCTTTAGGCAGTTGGAAAGATCAGAAGCAACCGTTTTATTCATGGGATATGAGTTATAGTAAGTCTTATACCATCACTAAGAAAGAAGGGGCTTATGCCGTCCAACTCAATAAATGGAATGGAACTGTAGCTGAGGTATATGTTAATGGAGCAAAGGCAGGCATTATATATTCCAATCCGTATCGCCTGGATATTTCATCTTTACTGAAATCAGGGCTTAATCAGGTAGAGGTTCGTATCATTGGAAGCCTGCGCAATCTGATAGGTCCCCACTATCGTGATCCGTCGCCGGGATTGGCCTCACCGGATCTTTGGAAACGCATCGATAAGCCTATTCCTGCTTCTCAGTATTTGCTGAAAGACTATGGGTTAATGGAAGATTTCGATTTGGTTCATTAATAACGAAAGCATAAAAGGATAATAGGAATGAAAAGGATAATAGGATGTTTGATCTTGCTTATATTCATCGCAAGTGGGAATGGCTTAAGTGCTCAGCGTTTAGAAAAGGATTTTAAAAATCCACCGATGCAGTACAGACCTTATGTGTGGTGGCATTGGATGGGACCTAATTTTTCTTTGCCGGGAATCACTAAAGATCTTGAGGCGATGAGAGATGCCGGTATAGGTGGAGCGACTATCTTTAATTTGTGTTCTGCAGTGGAGGAAAGTATTTCTCCTACAGCAAATAACCCCTGGCCTGAACAGACCTACCGCAGTGAGGCTTATTGGAAAGCGATCCGTTTCGCTTGCAGCGAGGCCGAACGTCTCGGAATGGAGATCGGACTCCATAATACAGCAGGTTATTCTACCACCGGAGGTCCCTGGATTGATGAAGATAAGGGAATGAAGCATCTGGTAAGCAGAAAGGTGAAAATTGCCGGAGGAAAAGAGATCTCGGTCGATTTGCCTCAACCTGTATTGCCTCCTTATCCCGGATGGGGTGCGGCGGGAAAGATAATTCCTGACAAATATGATGAGATCGCCGTATTAGCTGTTCCTTGTAAAGGAAACACTTTGGAAGGGAAGGTTTTTAATCTGAAATCGAATCAGGACAATAAAGGACATATAGTATGGAATGCTCCTAGCGGTGAGTGGTTTATCTTCAGAATCGGCTATGCGTCATCAATGGCTACTCCTCATCCGGTGCCTGATGATTTGATTGGAAAGACACTGGAAGTAAATAAGATTGATTCTGCTTTAACGGCTTTTCACTGGGATCAAGTGTTGAACCCCTTGAAAGAACATGTGGGTGACTATTTCGGAAAAAGTTTCAAACATTTGTTAATAGATAGTTATGAGGCCGGCAATCAGAATTGGACAAAAGGATTCCGCGAAACGTTCATGAAGTGGAAAGGATATGATCCTGTTGAATGGTTGCCTTGTCTGCTATTGGAAAAAGGCGATACGTTGCAGGTGGATACAATAAAAGCCATCCGCTTCAAATGGGATTTTAATGATGTGGTGGCACGAATGTATCAGCTTTACGGCTGGAAAGTGGCAAAAGACAAGATTGCAGCCATGAATTTGCAGTTGCAGCATGAACCTTATTGGGGCCCGTTCTCAATAGCTGCCGGTGCAGCTTTAGACGACTTACCAATGGGCGAATTTTGGACACATAGTGATGGAAAAGTAGACTTTAATGTTCCTGCCGGAGGACGCGCAGGAGGACATACGGTGATCGGTGCTGAAGCTTATACGTCAAGTCCGGATAATAGTAAATGGACTGAAGATCCGGCATTTCTAAAGAAAACAACCGAAGGTGCATTTGCCTCAGGGGTGAATCACATGGCTATGCATCAATGGGTACTTCAACCGTTTGACGATCGTTATCAACCTGGAATGGGAATGGGTTGGTGGGGAACACATTTTAGTCGTCATCAGCCGTGGATAAAACCGGGGAAGGCCTTTTTTGAATATATAACAAGAAGTCAGTATCTGTTACAGCAAGGTGAACAAGTGATCGATTTCTTGGCTCTGGATGAAGTATCCGATCAGATAACAGATGCTGTGGCAACGATAGATTTTTTGAAAATGGAAGTAAACGTAAAGGACAGACATATTGTTCTTCCCTCAGGTCGAAAATATGCGCTGATGCAATTTTCACAAGGTAAATCCATGTTGCCTGAAGTGCTTGACAAGATTGGAGAATTGCTGGAGCATGGTGCAATTATCGTGGCACAAAAACCGGAAGAATCGCTTAGTCTCACTAACTATCCCGCATGTGATGAATATATTAAATCCAAGGCGGAAACCTTATGGAAGAAATATGCCGGTAAACAGATTTTCTCGAAACGCGAAGATGCTATGCTGGCTTTGTGTCTGACCCCCGACTATCAGGTGTTTGAGGGAGATGCTCATATTGTACACAGACATTCACCGGAAGCAGAAATCTATTATATAGGGAACCTGACAGACAAAAAGCAGACGGTGACGGTTTCGTTGAGGATAAAAGATATGTATCCTGAGTTGTGGAATACGCAAACAGGCATTATAGAACATATCGATAATATGAAGGATATTGATAATTCGAGCAATATGGTGAAGGGGGCTTATTGGAGTTTCGAAAATAATCGTACCCTCATTCGTATGACTCTGTTTCCATATCAATCTCATTTTATTATTATGCGGCGTAAAGCGACAGAGGCAGAGATAAAGACGGGGAGTGCAGATAAGCCGACTTTGACAAAATCTTCAACTGTCCAATTACGTAATGGATGGAATGTTCATTTCGAGCCAAAGTTGGATAAGGCCTTTGATATGAAGATGGATACCTTGTCGGATTTTAGCTTGAGTACAGACGACAGAGTGAAATATTTCACAGGAACGGCAACTTACCGTCAGACGATAACTATATCACAAAATAAACTATCGGAAGCTTCACAGATATGGTTTGATCTGGATTCGATGAATGACATTGCCGTATTGAAAATCAATGGTATATCTGTAGATACGCTGTGGTATCCACCGTATCGTACCGAGATCACTAGGTATCTGAAGAAGGGGAAAAATGCAATAGAAGTGCTTGTCACCAATAACTGGGCAAACCGGATGATAGGAGACGAACAGTATCCTGCTGATTTTGAATGGGGAAAAGACCGCGGTGTGGCTTTGGGTCGTGCGATGAAAGGTTATCCGGAGTGGTTTTTGAAGGGACAACCTCGTCCGCAAAAGGGAAGAAAAGCTTTTGCCGTATGGTATTATTATCGAAAGGATTCTCCACTGCAAAAGGCCGGATTAGTCGGACCTGTCAATATGGAATTTTGGAAATGATTTTTAATGAAGATCATCTTGCTGGAGAGAAAATGTTATAAATGTATTTTGATTGCTTTCATCTGGATGATGGGAGCAATCGATGTATTTGCGGAAGGAGTTAATTCTACGCAGCTTCCTGCTGTGTCAGGCATAAGCGCTGAAGCAATCCCTCATTTTCCAAATAGGATGTATGCTTTTATATGGCTGGTGTTGGCAAAACATCTATATATCCTATCTAAAGAAGATTCATGTATTGGTTTTGAGGCTTCCAACCATTATTGGTTCGTTCCGGGCGATTTGATTGAAAAGGTGATCAGTTGCAGATATATTCTGCGCGAACTGAATAAGTAATAACAGGAAAACCAACTGTTATAGAATTTTATACGAAATAAAAGAAAAACTTTAAAGAATATTTTCCGATTTATTTTTACAGGATTAAAAAGATCATAATAAGGGTGCAATTTGTAATTGACTACAGTGGTCTTTCTATAAAAACGCTTATTGAAGTATAGGGAACAGAACCGATTACAGCTAAGGCAGTAATTATGAAAAATAATATAAATAAGTTTCTTAATGAACTTTTTTTAGAAGATATATCTATCTTTGAGTCCATTGCCGTTTATTATTGACAAAAATTGATTATATATAGGAAGTGATTTGAATGTATGAAACGAGTCGTATTTATTTTGTTTTGTCTATTGAGCTTTACTAATCTGCAAGCTCAGTCTGTTCCTTCTGAAAGATTGTATGGTTTAGGACGTTGGGATGCTGACTCTTTAGGTAATCATCGTGTTGTTGTGGCAGTAGATAAACCGACTGATGCTGTTATAGCAAATATTGAATGGCGTCGTCGTGATATGAATCCGGAAGATAAGAATCTGATTATTGTAGATGCAACTACAGGTAAGCGGATCACCAATGTTTGTCACTTTAAAATCAGCCGAGAGAGAGGCGAGATCGTGTTTCAGCCACAGACAGTTCCAGGCAATTATTATGTTTATTATCTCAAGAATTTGACCAGTGGAAGTCGCTACTATCCAACGGTTAAATATCCTCATTTTGAAAATACCGCTTCTTCCGAGTGGCTGAAAAGAAATAAGCTTTCGGGGAAGAAAATTCCTCAATTGCCTGCAGCACGCATCGTACAGTTTCAGGCTGTTAATCAGATGAACAGTTTCTATCCGATGGAAGTGATCGCAACGAAAGCTGAGACAATAACGTTGTTGAATATGAATCCGAATGATTCTTATATCTTGTTTACGGAAGATCGTAAGTATCCGATACGAATGACGACAGATATTCCTTATAAATGGATTGCTGATAATCGTCATGATTATTTTACAGGGAGTGCCGATAAAGGTGAATATTATGTATTCCAGTTGGGTGTATGGGCTGTTCGTCAGGATATTAAAGCACTAAGTGTCGATTATTCGGGATTGGTAAATAAACAGACGGGGGAGAAGATTCCTGTTTCTGCATTTACATGCTTCAATACGGGAGGAACAGATGTTACAGGATCGGTTTTCATCAAAGATTGTTCTGTAGACAGGGGAAAGATACAGCCACTGTGGATTGGTGTGATGCTTCCGGAACATATCTCTTCGGGTGATTATACGGGGACAGTAACGGTCTCGGCTGCAAATGCAGTTAGTAAGGCTGTTACACTAACTATTCATATCTCCGAAAATCAGATTGCTAATCATGGAGATAATGAACCTTGGCGCCATTCGCGTTTGCGTTGGCTGAATTCTCAAATTGCTTTAGATGATGAGGTGGTCGCACCTTATACGCCATTAATTTTGAAAAACAAAACGATAAGTTGCCTGGGGCGTGAAGTGGAATTGTCTGATTTTGGATTTCCTTCTTCAATTATCAGTTATTTTAAAGAGACTGTAACGGATATTGGTGTGAATGGACGTCAGATACTTGCCTCTCCAATGAATTTTATGGCAGATGGAGGAGCTTGGGAGAATCTGACTTTTGAATATACCAAGCAAAAACAAGGAGCTATTGCTTGGAAGGCGTTGAATCAGAATAGTCGTTTCCTGATGGAGGTGGAAGGCGAGATGGAATCGGATGGCAATATTGCTTATAAGGTAACGTTGATTGCCCGCGAGGGTGGTTCAGTAAATGATATTGCCCTTCGCGCGCAGCTGGCTTCGGGTATTGGTCATTATATGATGGGCTTAGGCCAACGTGGAGGATTCTGCCCTGATCATCTGAATTGGAAATGGGATGTTGAAAAGAATCAGGATGGTCCATGGGTCGGTGATGTGAATGCAGGGTTGCAAATTCGTCTGTATGATAATAAGTATGAGCGCCCTTTGAATACGAATTTTTATCATCAGAAACCGCTCATCATGCCTGCTTCTTGGTGCAATAGTGGCAATGGTGGAATTGATATTTGTAAAGACGGAGACAACACGCTGATTAATGCTTTTTCCGGAAAGCGAGAGGTAAAGAAGGGCGATAAATTGTATTATTATTTTAACTTGGCAATAACGCCTTTTCGTACTATTGATACAGAAAAACACTGGCATAACCGCTTCTATCACAGCTATGATTTTATTGATAAAATTCATCAGTACGGAGCGAATGTAGTTAATATTCATCATGCGACAAGCATTAATCCGTTTATCAACTATCCGTTCCTTCGTCCGAAAGAGATGAAGGCGTATATTGATGGCGCGCATGCTTTGGGTATGAAGGTTAAGATATACAATACCGTTCGCGAGTTGTCAAACAGTTGTGTTGAGATGTTTGCTTTGCGTAGTTTGGGAAATGAAATATTTTCTGAAGGTCCGGGCGGTGGTTTCTCTTGGTTGCAAGAACATCTGGATCAGAATTATATCGGTGCGTGGTTCGTTCCACAATTGAAAGATGCATCGATAGTCAACAGTGGCGTTTCACGTTGGCACAATTATTATTTGGAAGGTTTGGACTGGTTAGTGAAGAATGTTGGTATTGATGGATTATATATTGATGATTTGGCTTTTGATCGTATGACGATGAAACGAGTACGCAAAGTATTGAATTGTACCAACCCGGGAGCATTAATTGATTTGCATTCTGCAAATCAATTTAATCCGCGTGATGGATACGCTAACAGCGCAAACTTGTATTTGGAACACATGGCATATCTTGATCGTATATGGTTTGGCGAATATTTCGATTACAACTTGCCGCCGGAGTTTTTCCTGATTGAAGTTTCAGGCATTCCTTACGGGACAATGGGCGAAATGCTTCAAGACGGCGGGAACAAGTGGCGCGGAATGCTTTATGGCATGACTGGACGCGCTGGTTATGGTGTCGATAATCGTCCACTTTGGAACGTGTGGGACACATTCGGCATTCAGAACAGTGAGATGATAGGTTATTGGGTTAGTGATAATCCGGTCAAGACGAATAGTAAGGAAACCTTGGCCACTATTTATCGCCAAAAAGGAAATAAGACGCTTATAGCATTGGCTACGTGGGCAAAGAACGATGCTAAGGTTAAACTTTCGATTGATTGGAAAGAATTGGGTCTTGATCCAAAGAAGGTGACTCTTTATGCTCCGGCAGTGGATGACTTTCAGGCAGCTGCAACATGGAATGTGGATGATGAGATTACCGTACCTCAAGGTAAAGGATTACTTCTCCTTGTTGAAAAAAAATTTCATTGACGTAAACTGAGTGATTTTGGATGAAAATAGATTATCTATGAAGCATACATTTATTCTTTTATTTGCAACAATTGTTGCTTTCTCTGCTACGGCCCAGCAGCAAGCGACAGTTATTGAATCGGTACAGACGGTAAAGACATATCCGTTCTCGGATCCGAATCCGGTAGCTAATCCATCTAATTTGTTTTATCCCTATTTTCGTTTTGATGGCTTTGCTCTTAAAGCGAACGATAAGCAATGGAAGACGGTGACGTTGGAAAATGAATATATTCGCCTTACTGTTTTTCCTGAGATTGGAGGAAAGTTGTGGAGCGCATACGATAAAACATCAAATCGCGAATTTCTTTATCATAACCATGTTGTGAAGTTCAGGGATATAGCAATGCGTGGTCCGTGGACTTCCGGCGGTATTGAGTTTAATTTCGGAATCATAGGCCATGATCCGACAACAAGCACACCTATCGATTATACGACACGTACGAAGATTGATGGCAGTGTTAGTTGTTACATTGCTTCTTACGATCTGATGACTCATACACTTTGGACAGTAGAAATTAATCTTCCTAAAGATAAAGCATATTTCACTACACGTACAACATGGCATAACAGTTCATCTATTGATCAACCTTATTATCAGTGGATGAATGCAGCATATCGTGCAACAGGCAATGTACAGTTCTGTTACCCGGGGACGAACTATATAGGTCATGACGGCAGTTTGCATTCATTTCCGTTCGATGAGCAGGGACGCGATATTTCATGGTATGAGAAAAATAACTTTGGTCCTTCAAAATCGTATCATGTGTTAGGAAAATATAATGATTTTCATGGTGCATACTGGCATGATGATGATTATGGATCGATTCATCATGCAGCTTATGATGATAAATTGGGGATGAAAATATTTCTCTGGGGTTTGTCGCGCGAAGGCGGAATTTGGGAAAATTTATTGACTGATACAGATGGCCAATATATCGAATTGCAATCGGGAAGAATGTTTAATCAGTCGGCTACCGAAAGTAGTTATTCACCATATAAACAGATACCTTTCGAACCGCAGGCTACGGATCAGTTGGTTGAATATTGGTTTCCGGTAAAAGAGACAAGGGGAGTAGCTAAAGCAAATGAAACGGGTGCTTTAAATGTGCTGCGTGATGGGAACTACTTGAAACTTTACTTCTCTCCGTTACAGAAGTTGGAAACAACGATGAAATTGTATGATGGGGATAAGCTTATACGTTTGTTTCCGTTGAATGCAGATGTCCTTAAAACTTGGAAAGATTCTGTTCCTATACAGGATGCTGTGGCAGAAGGTCACTTGAAAGTGGTCGTTGGTGACGATCTGTTAGTTTATTCAGAAGTACCTGAAGATAATGTCACCAATCGTCCGAAACAGATCCCGTTTGATTTTGATTGGAATTCGCTTAATGGCCTTTGTGTACAAGGCCAACAATATATGTATATGAAAGATTTTGTCAAAGCCGGAAAATTTCTGACATTGGCATTGGAAAAGGATAAATATTATTCACCGGCTTTAAATGCATTGGCTTCTTTATATTATCGTGAAGGGCGTTATGATGAATCGCTGGCATTATGTCGCACTGCCTTGTCTCTGAATACGTATGATAGTAATGCCAACTACATATATGGATTGTGCAATATGGCACTTGGAAAGAAGACAGATGCGAAGGATGGTTTTTCCGTAGCGACCTATACGTCATCAGTGCGTAGTGCGGCTTATGAAAAGTTGGCGGAGATGTCTCTGTTGGATAAAGATTGGAATAAAGCTGTACATTATGCACAGAAGAGTCTTGATGAGAACAAGCGCAATTTTACAGCCAGTCAGACACTGCTTGTTGCTTATCGCAAAAATGGTCGAACTGAAGAAGCAAGAGTTTTGTTGACATCTCTCCTGGATGAATTTCCGCTTTATCATTATGCTTGGTTTGAACGGTATATGCTTAAAGAATCATCAAAAAAAGATTTTACCTCGCTTATTCGTAATGAGCTTCCGCATGAGACTTACATAGAGATGGCCGAATGGTATGAGGCAGTAGGTTGCATGGATGAAGCACTCGAATTACTCAGTTGTGCTGGGGCTAGTCCAATTGCCAATTATCGTGCGGCTTACATTTTGCATAATCAGGGTAATGAGACAGCAAGTAAAGACGTGCTTGAGAAAGCCAACAGGCAATCTCCTGAGTTTGTATTTCCGTTTCGTCCGTCAACGATGAAAGCACTGAAATGGGCAGAAACAACTAGCTGGAATTGGAAAATTACCTACTATGAAGCGTTGCTCAATTGGGCAAATCAAAACAAGACAAAGGCTCTTGAACTGATGAATAGTTGTGGAGAAACCGGGTATATTCCATTTTATCTCTGTCGTGCATCGATGAAAAATGGCAAAGAACGCCTGAGTGATTTGCTTAAAGCGGAACAATTAGGCTCTTCCTGGCGCACTGGATATGCATTGATAAATTATTATAATGTAGCAAAAGAGTGGAAGAAATCGATTGAGGCAGGAAAGAAATATATGAAGCTTTATCCCTCCAACTACATGATTGGCCTGAGATATGCAACTGCGTTATGTGAAATAGGAGAATATAAACAATGTATAGTTTTATTGGACAAGATGCAGGTTTTGCCAAGCGAAGGATCAGAAGCCGGTCGCGCTGTATTCCGAAAGGCGAATCTTTATCAGACGATGGAACAGTTGACAGGCAGAGATTATAAAGCGGCATTACAATCCTTGGATGCTTCAAAGAAATGGCCGGAGAATTTGGGCGTGGGGAAACCTTATGATGACCTTATTGACAGCCGTTTGGAAAATTATATTGAGTCAGTAATACGCACAGAAATGGGAGAGAAGAAGAAAGCCGAGACCTTGTTACAATCGGTGGCTAAGTATTCGCATCCGGAGGATCAGTTTGATTCTGCCGATTTACTGACAGCTCTTTCTCTTCGCAAAATAGGAAGGAAAGTGAAAGCCGATAATTTGGCTGCTTCGTGGTTGAAGAATCATTCAGATAGTCGTATGGCACAATGGTGTACGGCGATTTATAATGGGAATAGTTCCAAGGCCGCTCAATCTATTTCAGGCTTTAGCGAACAAGCTGATAATGCGCCTTGGGAGGCATCTTCCTATGATTCGGATTTTGACTTGATAATACGTCTTTTCAGTAAAAAGTGAGTTGTTATTCTCTATCTAAAATCTATATTGTGAAGTGCTGAGAGATCGAATCAGGTTTGTCAGTCATTTCTTTATTATTGATTGTGATTTTATTATGCAAATATTTGTTTATCATATTATTGATCTCATATTTAGGATATAATTCAAGTTTTTACTCCTTTTTCTTAAGTAGAAGATGGTTTTTGTTAATTACTTATATTTTCTATATATTGTTTTGTAGGATGAAATCGGGGTATCGTAAATAATAATTATGAACTGCTTTGCTTTTGATGCAACTTTGTCATAGAATTGTAATAACAATTCTTTACTTTTGTAATGTAATGAAGTTATTTTATTTATGACTTCTTAAGTAAATTGGTGCATGAAATCGTTTATTATCTTATGATTTCCATTTTTAGATGAAAAGGCAAGAAACTGAGAATAATGAGATGATTCAATTTGAACATTTGTATAAAACAAATGCTCCACGGTTGATTTTCTATGCCGAGAAATATGTTGATTCGGATACAGCCGAAGATCTTGTTCAAGATATTTTTATCAAAATATGGGAAAAAAGGACTTTTTTGTTTTTTAATGGAGGTTTGACTACTTATCTCTACCGCTCTGTTCAACATGCTTGTCTGGATTGTCTCAAAAGAGAAGATATTAAGGAGAGCTACATTGAATCGGTGATCAAACAGCTGAAGATTGAAGAGATATATTTTAATGATGACCCTAAGTCACTTTTCAATAAAGATGAACGTTTACAAATGATTTACCATGAAGTAGAAAAGCTACCGGAACGTTGCCGGGATATATTTACAATGTCGTATATGGAAGAACGTAAGACGCCGGAGATAGCTAAACTGCTCAATATCTCTCAGCGGACTGTTGAAGCACAATTGTATAAGGCTTTGAAAATATTACGTGATATCTTGTCCGGGGTGACTTTTTTTGTTGGCTATTTGTTGAGTTGATGTTGAGTCCGAATGCTTTAATTATTGGAAATTTTTTACGAGATCCGTAAGTAAATTGGTATAGCAAATCGTTTTTATTTAAAAGCAAAAGGAATGACAGAGCAGAAAGACATAGAACAATTGATTATTCGCTTCTTTCAAAAGGAGATAAGTGAAGAAGACCTTCGCTTATTAGACCAATGGTTAAATGCTGATGCCAAAAATAAGGAATATTTTTTTCAATTAAAGAGAATCTCTGATGATTGTCAGCATTCCTTTACTTCTACAAATGATTTTTCAGAATCAAGCTGGAAAAGAATGTCTGCCCGTATAAATGCGGTGGGTAAAGTAAAATCTGATAAAGAGGATTTCAACCGATGGCCCCATTATTTGAAGTATGCAGCTATAATAATTATCACGCTCGTTGTTGGATGGGGAGTAGGTGAAGTAAATGATATAAAGCATTTTCGTGCTTATGAAAAAGCACTTACTTACAATGAGATTCATGTTGAAAAGGGTGGACGGGCCAATACAATCATTCTGTCTGATAGTACGAAAGTCATTTTAAATGCTGCAACAACTTTGAGATATCCATCAAGCTTTAGTCTTAATGAGCGCAGAGTATATTTAGATGGAGAAGCTTATTTTGAGGTAAAAAAAGATAAGAAACGCCCATTCATTGTAGAATTAAAGAAACAGGATATTACAGTTCTTGGAACTGTTTTCAATGTTGAGGCTTATAGTAAGGAAGCATTTAGTTCGATTACGCTTTTATCCGGACGTATAGCATTACGGGCATTCAATAATAAAGGTGATATAGTGAGCAAGATTGTACTGAATCCCAATTCAACAGCTGTGTGCAATAATCAAACAGGATATATGATGGTTCAGGGTGCGAATAAGGTTTTGACTAAGTCATGGCTTAACAATGAATATAAGTTTAAAGATGAGCCGCTTGGAATCATATTGAAACGATTGGAAAATTATTACGATGTTGATATTCACTTAGATGATCCGGAAATTAATAAGATTGAGTATACTGGGACGTTTTCCTTGGATCAGGATATTATGGATGTATTACAAATTATTGATTATGAAGGGAATCTTACCTTTAAACATACCAAAAGAGACATATTTATTGCAAAGAAGAAATAGATGTTGAACAATTTAAATTTAATAGCCTATGAAATAAGTATAAAAACGAACCCTTTTTAATGAGTTTGGAGATCATACTCTCCTTATTCTTGTTTTT
>Ga0183101_1000335_pt3 | contig 14712 bp, 13 predicted proteins | sample Biomet3_FD_127790 | JGI IMG/M metagenome (GOLD analysis project Ga0183101, IMG submission 127790) | Microbial communities from bioreactor (seeded with sewage sludge) at LBNL, California, USA - Biofuel metagenome 3 | ecosystem: Engineered > Bioreactor > Anaerobic > Unclassified ... | reverse complement strand
GGCGGGCCGCGAAAAAACACCGTGGAAGCATCGGTTCGGCAGCCCCGCGAAACGCCTCGCGGCGAGGGGCACGGGGAACCTCTTGTCAGTCCAGAACTTTGCTGCCCTTGAAGGTGATGCCGGTCACCTCATAGGTGACGCGCCCACGGGGAATGTCCACCGTAACCTCGTCGCCCTCTTCACGGCCCAGCAGGGCCTGGCCCACCGGCGAGAGAAAAGAGATGGACCCTTTGGCCGGATCGGCTTCGTCGGGGCCGAGAATGGTAAAGGAGCGGGCTTCGCCGCTATCCACGTCTTCCACTTCAACAGTGGAGCCGAAGATGACTTTGTCGCCGCTGAGGGAGTCCAGGTCAATGACCTGATAAAGCGCCATGCGCGATTCAATATATTTGATACGCGCTTCGGCCATGCCCTGGCGTTCGCGCGCGGCGTCGTATCCGGCGTTTTCACGCAGGTCGCCTTCTTCGCGAGCTTCCTTGATGGCCTGGATGATGACGGGGCGTTCGCTTTTAAGGCGGGCTAGTTCGTCCTCCAGCTTTTTATAGCCTTGCACAGAAATGGGGATGCTTGTCATGGTTGGCATATCTGACCTCACAAACGAAAAAAAAGCGCCGCTGCCCAGGCAGCGGAGCAAGCAAAAAGGGGGGTATTTTCCGAAAAAAAAGGCTGTACGGAGCCGCAGGGGGCAGTCGCTGAAATCCGACAAAGAAATCTGGAAAAACCGTAACAGCAGCAATACCCTACCCACTGCTTGCAAAAGGGTCAAGCCCCAGGCGATGAGCTTGCTGATCAGGGGCTGGTTTGTTGTTGCGCAGGCTTGCGCGGCGGAGGTGCAGCGTATATGCTTGAGGCGCGGCCAGCACGGCCGCCTCAGTTGGATTTACCACGGCCAGGCACGCGCACCGTTAGACGGCACGAATAAAAATCTGCATGAATTACGGCAGGATATGAAAAAATACTTGCGTTATATCGGCCCGGTGCTGATCTCGGCGGTTTTTCTTTTGGCCGTGTACCTTTTGTATCACAAGCTTAAAAGCTACAGCCTTGCCCAGATACGAGAGAGCCTGGACCAGATTTCGCACGGGCGCATTCTCTGTTCGCTGCTGCTCATGGTGATCAACTATATTATTCTTGTGGGCTATGACTGGTTGGCCCTCAAGGCCATTCACAAAAAACTTCCGCTGCCCCGCGTGGGGCTTGTTTCTTTTGTGGGGCAGGCCGTCAGCTATAACTTCGGCGCGCTTTTGGGTGGCACCAGCGTGCGCTATCGTTTTTATTCGGCCTGGGGGTTCTCCCTGGCCGAGATAGTGCGGCTGGTGCTCATGCTGGCCGTCACGTTCTGGGTGGGGGCGCTGGGCTTGTGCGGGCTGATCTTCATCATCTGCCCGCCAACGATTCCTGAAGATTTGCTGACAAAAATGCCCATGGCCGATGTGCGCATTCTGGGCGTGGGGCTGCTGCTCATCGCCTGCTCCTATCTTGTTTTGTGCTGCACCGTGCGCAAACCCGTGCATATTTTCGGCAAGGAATTCGTGTTTCCGCCGCCGCATATCGCCTTTGCGCAGGCTCTTGTGGCGGGTGTGGACATCATTGCCGCTGCGGCCTGCATGTATGTGCTGCTGCCCGACCACATGGGCATCACGTTTATTGATTTTCTGCCCAGCTATCTGATGGCCCAAGTGGCCGTTGTGCTGACGCATATTCCCGGCGGTGTGGGCGTTTTTGAGCTGGTGATACTGCACCTCACCCACACCTCGCAGGCGCAAACGGTGTTTGCCGCCGTGCTGCTGTTCCGCATCATCTATTTTATCATTCCCCTGCTGGCCGCCGCATTGCTGCTGGCCGTGTACGAGGTGCGCCAGCGCAGCGACATGCTGCGGGAAACAGGCCGTTGGCTTTCCGTGCTTTCCCATTCCATTTCGGCCTACATGGCGTTTGCGGCTGGGGTTATCCTGCTGGCCTGCGCCATGTTGCCCCCCGGCCACCATGTGCTCTACACGCTGCGCAGCTTCATTCCTTATGAAGCCGTTGCCGCAGGGCACTTTCTCACGGCTATTTCGGGGGCCGCGCTGCTGTTCGTTTCCTATGGGTTGGAACGGCGGCAATCGCGCGGATTTCAGCTGGCGGTAACATTTTTGGGGTTGGGCATCTTTGGCGCGCTGCTCAACGCGTTTTCGTGGATAACCGCCTGCATGGTCTGCGTGGTGCTTTTGGCCGTGTGCCTGGCGCGGCGGCGTTTTTACCGCTCCTCTTTTTTCTGGGAGGAACCCATCCCCGCCTATTGGCTGGCCGGGGCTTTGGGCGTGTTGCTGCTGGCGGGCTGCATGGCCTGGACCCTTTACCACCCCTCGTGGAACAAGGCCGCCCGGTGGGGGTTTGACCGTCCGCACATGGCGGCGCAGACCCTGTTTGATTTTGTGGGCATTGCCGTTGGGCTTGCCGTTTCGTGGACCTGGCGCGTTTCGCTGCGACTGCGGGCGCGGCGGCGTAAGGCGGCTGAAGGGTTGAAAATCTGAATAAACGCGGGTGTTCCCGTGGGCGTTGCGCGGCTTTCCGTTGTTTCGGAAGGCCGCGTTTTTTTGTTATGCGGTGGGGTTTGCGGCTGGGGTTACGCGCAAGGCCAGGCAGGCTGGCAGCGCCGCGTTGGCCGCGCGCAGGGTTTGCGGCAGGTGTTCGATGAGCTCGCCTATGGAGGTTCCGGGGTTGGGGGCGCAGTGCCGCGCCAGCAGCCGGGCCACGCGCGCCGCCGCCGTGCAGGCCTCGCCCATGGGCGCGCCGCCGCACAAAAAGGCCGTGGCCAGCCCCGTCACCAGGTCGCCCGTGCCGCCGATGCATTCCATGGCGGGCACGGAGGGCGCGTCCACCGTGGCGGTAATGCGGCCCAGTTCCACTATATAATCCCTGGCCCCCTTGATAATCATGTTCGCCGCGCAGTTGCTGTGCTCCAACGCGCGTTGCAGCAGGGCGGGGGCGTCTTCTTCGTGCGCCAGCAGAAAGCCCCGTGTATAGAAAGGGTGGGGGGCCTTTTCGTCGGCCAGAAAGGCCAGCTCGCCCAGGTCGGGGGTGAAAAGGTCATAGGCCTCGGCATAACCGCTCATTTTGGCAACGTACATAAAGCCCGCGTCCGCCGCCATGATCGGGGGCTCGGGCAAGGCCTGCGCGGCGAGCAGCACGCGGTTGTGCCAGTCCAGATCGGGAAAAAGATAGTGAAAGGTGATCCCGCGCGGCGCAAGCTCGGCCAGATGCTGTTCAAGCCAGGCATAAACAGCGCGGCTGCCCGCGCCGGAACCGGAATCGCCCGCCAGCAGCAGGCGCGGCGCGGCGAAACCCAGTTCGCGACAGGCCAGAATCGCCGTGGCGGCCAAGGCGGCGCTGCCGCGTTCCACAGGAACGGCAAGGCCGTCGGGCAGGCGCAGCATGCCTTCGCTCACCGTACTTTCACCCTCCATGCCCAAGGGGAGCAGGGGCAGGTCTGGATTGGGCAGCGTGCCCGCTATGCACCACACGCGCGTTGCCTCCGCAGTTCTTCAAAAGCTTTTTGCAGGCTGTAGCAGCAGAGGGTTTGCCCCAGGCTCAAGGGTTCCGGGGCTTGCTCCAGTTTAAGCCCGCACAGCTGGTGGGCCACCCAGGGCACATCGGGGCAGCCGCCGCCGGAAATGTTCACAATGCGGCCATCCGTTTCGTCCAGGGTGATTTTCATGTTGGCGGCGCGCACCATAAGCCAGCGCCCCTCAAGGCGTTTGACCTGAAACAGTGAAACCGGCTCCAGCAACACGTCGTTGGCGCTGACCACATCCTTGGGCGCAAGACCGCCCCGTGCAAGAACCTCCTGCACCCGCAGCTGGTTCACCAGTTCAAAGGCCACCACCATGTCGCACCCCGTGCGCAGCTGCGGCGGTGGGCCTTTTACCTCCACATCAAGCCCGGCTTCGCGCAGCAGGCGTTCGGCTCGGATAACCTCGCCCGTATGCTCGAAAACCAGCAGGCCCCTGTCGTCGCAGGCTTTTTTATTCAACCGTCGGGCCTCGCCAGCACTTTTTTTGCCGCCGGGGGTGAACAGACCGCGCAGTTTCCGGGCCAGTGTTCGCATCGGGCTGTTCTGTGACCGGGATTGCGTCATCGGTTCCTCCCCCAAAAGCGCGGTTTGCGCCGCAGACCTGGGAGGAAAGGGAGGAAACCGGAATCCTTCTCCCTTTCCACCCCATGGGTCATGCGTGCGCTATTGCTTGCTGATGTCGAGCCGGGTCACGCCGTCGGCCTCCGCCGAGGTTTCCACAGAAAAGCCCCGGTTGCGGGCGGCGCGGCTGACGTTTTCAAGGCTGGCGTCGTTGTCCACCAGCACGCAGAAGGGGCCGTGGTCATCGGCCTTCACCGCGTTCAGAAACATGAGAACAGGCTGCGGGCACGAAAACCCGCGAGTGTCGATGGTGGTGGACATTACGCGCCTCTCTTGCAGTTGAAGAACCCGATGCACAGGCAGATGCCCAGCCCGGCGAGAGTGGCGGCGATGCCGTGGGGGCCGACGCTGGCGGGGCTGGAGGCCATGCCGAAGTTGTGGGCCATGGCCGTGCCCACAAGAAGACCAAGGGCGAAAACGGCGGCGTCGTTATCGCCTTCGCCCGCCATGAACAGTTGCCGCCCAGGGCAGCCGCCCGCCAGGGCAAAGGCCAATCCGGCCGTGGTCATGCCCAGGAAGTTCCAGAGGTTGTCGGGCTGGGCCACGGGCTGGTTTTCAAAGCCGGGGTGAAACGCGCCGAAAAAGAGGTTCAGCACCAGAGCCGCCGCCAGCATGGCCAGAAAACCCAGCGCCAGGTGCCACTGTTTGAAGAGCAGCACGTCGCGCAACGCGCCCATGGTGCAAAAGCGGCTGCGCTGGGCCAGAAAGCCCACGGCCAGCCCCGCGCAGATGGAAAAAATGAAGGGCGCGTGCTGCGCGCCGGGGCCTTTGAGGGAATAGAACAGCACGCCGCTTTTGGCCTCGCCCGCAATTTGCGGGTCGGCGAGATAAAGGGCTGTGAGCGCAAGCATGATGCCCGGCAAAATAAGGCCGGAAACCTTGCCCTGGCTCTGGCTGCGCCCCAGTGAAAAGCCCTTGCGGAAGAAAACAGTGCCGATGCCCACGCCAAAGATGAGCCCCGCCAGGCCGAAAAGGGCGAAGGCGTCGCCGCCCGCCAGGCGCAGAATGACGCGCCAGGGGCAGCCCAGAAACACCAGCGCGCCTATGCCCGCGATGGCGCCCAGCAAAAACCGGGTGATTGGGGCCGAGCCGCCGCGCGGCTTGTACTCGCCAAAGGCCAGCGCCGCGCCAAACGCGCCCAGAACCATGCCCAGAATTTCTGGCCGCAGATACTGAACGACCGCGGCGCGGTGCAGGCCCAGAGCCCCGGCAATGTCGCGGTTAAAGCACACCACGCATATGCCCATGTTGCCGGGGTTGCCGGACTGCTGCAACAGCACGGCCAACACGCCGAAAACAAGGCCTGTGGCGATGATGCCCGTTGTGGTGGAGAAAAAGTTGAAGCCTGGTTTCATGAAATCCTCCTTTTTGGGGCAGTGCCCCGTTGCGAAGCCGAGGGCAACTCGGCGGCGCGGACGGAGGAAATCGTCTGGTCAGCGGTGTGGGAAGAAAAACTTTTGCTCTGGTCTTTCCAAGCGAAGCCGCCGTCCGCGTAAGCTCCACAACGTGAAGCCGTATGCTCTGCGTCAGGTTTTGCGCTTGGGCATGGTTTTCCTCGCTGATGCGGCATTGGGGCTGTTTGGAACAGTGCGGCATCTCCATGGTGAAATCCGCAAACGCCTGTTCCTGCAGCCGGGGCCGATGGGGGAACCGTCAACAACTATGGTGAAAAATTATTCGGGGAAGCGGGCCTGTTTCTCTGCCGCCGCAGGGGCGGGCACAGGGCGGCGGCTCTCCGGCAACTGCCGCACGCTGCGCGCTAGGGGGCTGCCGTCAGGTCAACGCCGTCTTCGCCGTCGCGCTCGGCCAGCGATACATCAACATGCTCCTGGCGGCTGGTGTTGATCACCCGGCCCACATAGTCCGCATGGATGGGCAGCTCGCGGTGCCCCCGGTCGATCAGCGTCAGCAGCTCCACGCAGCTGGGGCGGCCGTAATCCAGCAGCGCCTCCAGGGCGGCGCGGATGGTGCGCCCGGTGTAGAGCACGTCGTCCACCAGAATGATAACCCGGCCGTCCACGCTTTCCGTAATGTGCGACTGGCCGATGCGGGGTTTGCCCACAAGGCTTGTCCAGTCATCGCGGTAAAGGTTGATATCCAGGGTGCCCAACGGCACGGGACGCCCCAGGCGCGCTTGCAGCAGGGCCGCTATGCGGCGGGCAAGGTCGGCCCCGCGGCGTTCAATGCCCACCAGCATCACGTCGCCGCACAAGGCATGGCGTTCCAGTATTTGCGAGGCGAGGCGTTCGAGCACGCGCGCCATTTCGTCTTTTTCCAGCAACCGGGTTGTGGGCATGATTCCTCCAGATGGATATGCCCGCTATGCTAGCCGGTTTCCAGGGTAAAGAAAAGCCCTGCGGCAATTGACAAGCCCCACGCATGACCTTAGTTAGTAAAACACCCGAATCATGGAGGACATATGATCGAGCTGAGCGAAAGCGCCCGTAAGGAACTGGATTCGTTCTTTACGGACAAGAAAAGGGAACCCATCCGGGTTTACATGTCGGCAGGCTGAGGCGGCCCCCGCCTTGCCCTGGCTCTGGATGAGCCTAATAACCAAGATCAAACCGAGGAACAGGCAGGCTACACCTTTTGCATCAACAATGCCCTTCTGGCTGAAGTGCAGGGTGTAAAGATTGATTTAACACAGATGGGCTTTGCGGTAGATCCCGTGGTGCCCTTCGCTTCAGACGGCAACAGCGATGGTTGCGGCAGCTGCTCAAGCGGCTGCGGCAGCAACGCATAAAAGGCGGGTTGGTTCCCCGCTGGCCGGACGAAGCTGACCAGCCTGTTTTTCGTTGCCTTTATATATAGATATCGAGACCATCGAAAAACATCGGAGGAACCATGCTTGAACTGACCGAAAGCGCCCAGAAGGAACTGGCGGCCTTTTTTGAGGGTAAGGAAAAAAGCACCATTCGCATCTACCTCGCCCCCGGCGGGTGCAGCGGGCCGCATCTTGCGCTGGCCCTGGACGCCGCCACCGATGAGGATACAAGCGAAGATCAGGGCGGCTTCACGTTCTGCATCAACAACGAGCTTCTGGCTCAGGTTGAAGGCGTGAAGATCGACCTCTCCTATATGGGTTTTGTTGTGGAACCCACGGTGCCCCTGCCCCAGACGGGCGGCGGTTGCAGCAGCTGCTCCGGCGGTTGCGGCTCCCACTAGAAAAACGGCGTCTGCCCCTGGTCGGCCTTTCCGCCGGGAGAGCAAGTTCCGTTTTTTCAAACAGCTTCCTCGGGCAAACGTTATGGCGCGGGGCGGTCCCAGGACCGCCCCGCACAACGCGCAGGCAGCGCCTGTAGCGGGTGACGTTTTGTCATCAATTTTGGGGGGTGGCCATAAGCCGCCCCCCGTTGTTTAACCCCCTCAGGTTCATGGATACGTTAGGCGCACTGCTCTCAAGCAAAGACAGACAGATATATCTTGAACGCAGCGGCATGGTCACGCGCTGCCGTCTTGCCTGCGAAGCCCTGGACAACGGCCGCAGCGTGGTTCTTGTGGCCCGCAGCCGCGAGGAATTCAACACGGCGCGCTCGCTTGCCGTTCTTTTTTCTCCCGATCTTTCCCTCGCCGACCCTGCCGTCACCCGGCCCGTGTGGCAGCTTCCCTGCCTTGGCCTGCCCGCGCTCAGTCAGCGGCAGGACAGGTCTTCTTGGGCGGCGCGTTTGGCGGCGCTGTATGCGCTGACGCTGGGCAGGCCGCGCATTGTGGTGGCCAGCGTCGAGAGCCTGCTGCTGCGCTATATGCCGGTGGGCTTTTTTGCCTCGCGCACGCTGGAACTGGGCAAGGGCAGCGATTATGCCCCGGAACTGCTGCTGGACCAGGCGGCGGAGTGGGGCTATGAGCGCGTTCCCATGGTTACGCGCCCTGGCGAAATGGCGCGGCGCGGCGATATTCTGGATATTTACCCCCCCGGCTATGCGCGCCCGGCGCGGCTGGAATTTTTTGGCGACACGCTGGAAGAAATGCGGTTTTTCGATGCGGAAACCCAGCGTTCGCTCCAGGGCTGCGACGAGCTGACCCTGCTGCCTGTCAGCCCGCTGTCTTTTGACCCACGGGAAACGGAAGCCGCGCGCAAGCGCTTTGACCGCATGTTCGCCGAAGGCCGCATTGGCGAAAACGACTGTTATTCCTTTAAAAAAGCCTTGGACGCCGGGGCAGTGGACCTGTTGCCCGGCTGCGCCATGGAAACCCCCAGCCTGCTGGAGGAATGGCTGCCGCAGGATTGCCTGTGGCTGCTGCCCGGCGAGGCCGACAGCGCCGAGGCCCTGCGCGACGCGCGTTTTTCGCTTAAGGAGCGCCTTGAAGCGGAGGACGCCCCCTTGCCGCAGCCGTCTTCGCTGGCCCTGCGCAAAGGGTCGCAGCCCGCGCCGTGGAACGGTTTTCAGCGGGTTTTTGCCGAACCGCTGGTCATGGGCGTGGAAGAGCGAGGCCTGGATTTTGCCGAGCGGCCCCTGCACGCCTTCAGCGATCTTTTTCCTCTGCCCGGCGCGCAGGACCGGCCCTGGCAGCATTTGGCCGGGGCGCTCAAAGAGTGGCAGGGCGCGCGCCGTCAGGTAGTGCTGAGTTTTTCTTCTTCCCGCAGCCGGGCCAAATTCTTGAAGCTGGCGGAACAGGACGGCATTGTTCCCGCCCTGCGCTATGGGACGGGGCAGCGCGGCCTTTTCGCTTTGGTGTCGTCCTTTCGGCAGGGCGCGGATCTGGCCTGGGACAACACGCTGGTGCTGGGCGAGGACATCCTTTACCCCAAGGCCGAAAAAACGCCCCGCGTGTCTTCGCGCGTGTTCAAGGGGTTGGATTCGTTTGATGATCTGAACGCCGGTGATCTGCTGGTACACAGGGATTACGGCATTGGCCGTTTTGCCGGGCTGCACCATCTGGATATCAACGCGGCGGCCAACGATTTTTTGCTCATCGAGTATTCCGGGCGGGACAAGCTCTATGTGCCCGCCGACCGCATGGGCCTTATCCAGCGGTTCAAAGGTTCGGAAGGCGTTGAACCCGCTCTGGACAGGCTGGGCGGCACAGGCTGGACCTCTGGCAAGGAAAAGGCCCGCAAGGCCATTGAAAAAATCGCCGCCGACCTGGTGGAGATGTACGCCTACCGCAAGGTGACCAAGGGCTTTCGCTACGACCCGCCGGGCGAGCTATACCACGAATTCGAGGCCACGTTCGGCTTTGAGGAAACGCCAGACCAGGCCAAGGCCATTCAGGACGTGCTCGACGACATGGACAGGGCGCAGCCCATGGACAGGCTTGTGTGCGGCGACGTGGGCTTCGGCAAAACAGAGGTTGCCCTGCGCGCGGCCTTCCGCGCCGCCTCCGAAGGGCGGCAGGTGGCGCTGCTGTGCCCCACAACCGTGCTGGCCGAGCAGCATTTTCAGACATTCCGCGCCCGTCTGGCGGGCTTTCCCGTCAATGTGGGGCTGCTGAGCCGCTTTGTGCCGCGCCCCCGGCAAAAGGAAGTGCTCAAGGCGGCCGCCACCGGGCAGGTGGACATTCTCATCGGCACCCACCGCATTCTTTCCAGCGACGTCAAGTTGCCCAACCTGGCCTTGCTCATTCTGGACGAGGAGCAGCGCTTTGGCGTGCGGCACAAGGAAAAGCTCAAGGCGCTCAAAAAGAACGTGGACGTTCTCACCCTTACAGCCACGCCCATTCCGCGCACGTTGCAGCTTTCCATGTCGGGCATACGCGAGCTTTCGATCATCGAAACCGCGCCCCAGGACCGCAAGCCCGTAGCCTCGGCGGTGCTGCGGCGCGACGACGCCGTGCTGCGCAAGGTGATGGAGCGCGAAATCGCGCGCGAGGGGCAGGTGTTTTGGGTCTACAACCGCGTGCAGGGGCTGGAGAGGGTGGCCGAATATGTGCGCGGGCTTGTGCCGACCGCCCGTGTGGGCATGGCGCACGGCCAGATGACCGAAACCGAGCTTGAAGACACCATGCACAAGTTCTGGCACGGAGAACTGGACGTGCTGGTGTGTACCTCCATTGTTGAATCCGGGCTGGATTTTCCCCGCGCCAACACTTTGGTGGTGGATCAGGCCCAGATGTTCGGCCTGGGCCAGCTCTATCAGTTGCGCGGGCGCGTGGGCCGCAGCGACCGGCAGGCCTATGCCTTTTTTGTCGTGCCCGATGCGGAGCGCCTCACCTCCATTGCGGAGGAGCGCCTGCGCATCATCATGGACATGGATTATCTGGGGGCGGGCTTTCAGGTGGCCATGGAAGATCTGCGCCTGCGCGGCGCTGGCAACATTTTGGGCGAGGTGCAGTCGGGCCACATGTGCCGCGTTGGACTTGATCTTTATCTTGAAATGCTGGAAGAAGCCGTGGGCAGGCTCAAGGGCTCGCCCGAAGCGCACGCGGCGGAAACGGAACTGACTTTGGGCTTGCCTGCGCATATTCCGGCAGCATACATTGAGGACGGGCGCGAGCGCCTGCGCTGCTACAAAACCCTCACCTCCGCCCAGGGGGGAGCCGCGCGTGAAGAGGCGGCCCTGGTCATACGCGACAGGTTCGGCCCCTTCCCGGAAGAGCTGCGCAACTTTCTTGCCGTGCTGGATTTCAAGCAGTTTCTCACGGAATTGCAGGTGCAAAAGGCCGACGTACACATCGACCATGTGCGGCTGGTCTGGCCGGAAGGGCAGAACGCCGTGCGGCCTGAAAGCATCGTGGCCTTGACCACGAGCATGGCGGGAGCGCGCATGCTGCCCCCCGCCGGGCTGCACCTGCCTTTGCCCGGCGGCGCGTCGTTTGCCGAGGGGCTGGACAAGCTGCGGGCAGCCCTTGAGGGCATTCGCATGGAGGCGTCCGCATAGGCTTTGCGCCGCCGTGCCGCCGCACGCGGCAGAACCGTTGACTGTAGGGGAGCATTGTGATCGCACTCATGCGGCTTTTTGCCGATGCGCGGCCCTGGCGACCGGCCCTGCGCCCGGCGTGGCGTACGGCTTCGCGCCTCGCCGTGCAGGTGGCGTTGCTGTGCTGCTGCCTGCTGCTGACGGCCTGCTTTGAGGCCCGGTTGCCGGATGGCGTGGTGGCCACCGTTAACGGCGAGCCCATCACGCTGCGCAGGCTGCAGGCGCTGCTCGACAGCCGCTCCCCCTCGTTGGGAACCATGCGCAGCAACCCTTCACTGGAAAAGATGAAGCACGCCTATGGCGAGGCCCTGGGCACGCTGATCATTTATGCGCTGGTGCGCCAGGATCTGCACCGGCTGCACATGTCCGTGAGCCCTGCCGCGCTCAACGAGGCCGTTGACGAAGTCAAAAAAGACTATGGCGGCGAAGACGGACTCAACAAATACCTGACCGACGAATCTCTTGATCCCGCCGAATGGCGCGCGCTGCTGCTTGATCATCTTTCCCTGCTCAGTTTTGAAAAGCGCATTCTGGCAGCGGACATCCACGTTTCGCTGCCCGAATTGCGCGCCTATTACCAGGCCCACGCCGCCGAATTTCAGATGCCGGAAAGCCTGCGTGTCTGCCTTGTCTCCGGCGCTTCGCGGCAGGATGTGGAGGCTTTTTGCGCGGCTTTTCCCGCCGGGCTGGCAGAAAAGCGCGCGGCAACGCCCGTGCAGTGCCAATTCCTGCGGCCTGCTGATGTGCCGCAGGAGTGGCGCAAGGCCGTTGCCGGGCTGAAAGCGGGCAAATGCGCCCCCGTGCGCGCGGCTGAAGGCCAGTGGCGCAGTGTGGCCCTGCTTGAGCGCCGCCCCGCCGTGCGCATGTCGCTGGTGGAGGTTTACCCCCTGGTGGAACGCGCGTTGCGCGAACAGAAAATGGCCGAGGTTTTTGAGAACTGGCTGGAGAGAACCCTGGCCGGGGCTTCCATTCTGGTGGCCCGGGAGCTTGCGCCGGAGCTGCTGGCCGCGCCCTCCGCGCGCGCCACGGACGCGAAAAACGGGGCGGACGACGCTCAGAACCAACAGGATGAGGACGACGCGAACGCGCAGCCCCCGGCGAAGGGCGCGGACTATGAAGGCGACGCGCCGGATAGCGGCCCGGACCCCACCGTTAACGAGGACCATGGCAAAAAGGACGCCAACGACGCGGCGGCCAAAGCCGCGGAAAATCCGCGCCGTGAGCGTGAAGCCGCCCCCTCGGGCGGGCGACGTTCATCCCGCCGCCGTTAGGCGTGCCGCTGCCTGTTATCGTGCTGTGTTGCGCGGGTTTGGAAACGTGGGGCGACGCGCGCAGGGGCGCGAACATGGCCGCAACCGTGCCCGGATTGCATGTTGTTGTGGATTGGGATAGCATTAACGAGATAAAGCGCGGTTTTTTTGAGCGCAATTTTTAGGGAGTGCAACGTGAGAAAAACACTTGTTTTTGCGCTGGCAATCTGGCTTGTAGCCGTTTGTGGCGTGCAGGCGGCCCAGCTCAACAAGGTGGCGGCGGTGGTCAACGGTCAGGTGATCACCATGTTTGATTTGCAGAAAAACGCCGTGCCCGATCTCATGCGGGCGCATCTCAATCCCAACGACCCCGCCCAGGCCAAGGCCGTAGACACCGTGCTGCGCAAGGTGCTGGACATGATGATCATGGATATTCTGATCGGGCAGGAAGCCAAGCGCCTCAAGGTTTCCGTGTCTGCCACGGAAGTGGACGGCGAAATCGCCAAGATTATGCGGGCGCGCAAGGTTACGAAAAAACAGCTTGAGGCGCAGCTTGTGCAGCAGAAAAGCAGCGTGGCCGAACTGCGTTCAAATATCGAAAAGAACTTGATCAGGCAGAAGGTCATGGGCATGGAAGTGGGCCGCCGCGTTGTGGTGACGCCGGAAGAAATCAAGGCCTATTACGATGCGCACAAAGATTCCCTGTATGACCGTTCCGGCCTGCATATGGGCCTGCTCGTCTATCCCCCGAACGTCAACGCGGCCGCTATGGCTGCGCAGATCCGCTCTGGCGCGACGACCTTTGAGGAGGTTGCCCGCAAGTATTCCATCGCTCCCAACAGGGAGCAGGGCGGTGATATGGGCGTGGTGGAATGGGACCGCCTTAACCCGGAATGGGAAGGCCGCCTCAGCGCGATGAAGCCCGGCGATGTGACGAATGTTTTTGAACTGCAAGGGCGCAAGGCGCAGGTGCATCTTTTCCGCCCCGGCGGGGGCGGCGACAAGCCGCTCACCTTTGACCAAGCCAAAAACATGATTGATGGCATTCTGCGTCAGCCCAAGGCCATGGAGCGCTTTGAAGACTACACCAAGCAGCTGCGCAGCAGGGCCGTTATCGAAATTCGCATGTAAAGCGGGGCCGCCACGGGTGGTTCCGGCTTTTTTGCCGGCAATCGCCGCCCCCATGGGGCAGCAAAGACCAGTATCGAGGCTTTCATGACCTTAGAGGAATTGGGCGTCGTGTTGCGCGCGGAGCGCGAAAAGCGGGGGCTGGACATTGAAGATGCGGCCAGCAAGCTGAAAATCAGCGCCCGTCTTTTGCGTGCGCTGGAAGACGGGGATGAACAATCCCTTCCGCCGCTGGCGTATACCAAGGGGTTTATCCGTTCTTACGCCGCCTATGTGGGGCTTTCCGCCGAAGAAGTTGGCGAGGCGCTTGCCGCCCTTGAGGCGGCCACGGAAACCGTGACGCCGCAAAACGTGTATGAACCGGAACTGATGCTCACCCCCCGGCGCAACCTCAAGCCCATCATGACGTTGATTGTTGCGGCGGTGATCGTTGGCGGCATTATCGTGGCCTGGCAGCAGGGTGTTTTTGATTTTCTGGGGCGTCAATCGCGCCGCCTTGCCCAGCCTGCGCCCATGCAGAGCGCCGAATCGGTGGACCCCGGCAATCTTGCCAACCGTCCGCCGGTAACGGCCCCGGCGGCGTCAGCTCCCACGGCCGCGCCGCAGGCTGCGGACCAGCCGGGAAATGCCCCCGGCGTGCAATCTGCCGCCAAGCCCGGCGTTGCGGCCAATGCGCAGCCCGCGCAGCCTTCGGCTGCTCCCTCGGCGCAAAACGGCGCTCCGGGTTTGCCCCCGGTGCGGCTTCCCGCTCAGGCGGCCCCGGCCCCGGCCGCGTCGGCCTTTCCTGCTTCGTCCGCTCCGGCGGCGTCGGCAGCGGGTGAGGAGCAGCAGTCGTCGCCCCACAAGGTCATTATTACGGCAACTGACGAATGCTGGGTGCATTCCAGCGCCGACAAAACGGATACACGCCAGTTTTCGCTGCACAAGGGTGATACCTTTGCGCTGACCTTCAATAAAAGCCTGGAACTGAAGCTTGGCAATGCCGGCGGCGTTCGGCTGCGCTATAACGGGCAAGACCTGCCCCCGGTGGGGCAGAACGGCCAGGTGCGCACCCTGGTGTTTCCCCCTGCGGAAAGGCCATGACCGAATGGGCCGATCACGCGATTGTGCTGCGCATTGGGCACTTTCGCGAGGCGGACCTGTGGCTGAAAATGCTTTGTCGCAAACACGGCCTGCTGACGCTGTTCGCCTTTGGCGGCAGCCGCAGCAGGCGTCGTTTTTGCGGCTGCCTTGATTTGCTCAATACGCTGCACTGCCGGGTGAAGGCCTCGGGCGGCGGGGGGGTTTTCTATCTTGG
>Ga0183101_1002147_pt1 | contig 14755 bp, 10 predicted proteins | sample Biomet3_FD_127790 | JGI IMG/M metagenome (GOLD analysis project Ga0183101, IMG submission 127790) | Microbial communities from bioreactor (seeded with sewage sludge) at LBNL, California, USA - Biofuel metagenome 3 | ecosystem: Engineered > Bioreactor > Anaerobic > Unclassified ... | reverse complement strand
TACCTCCCTTAATAATTACATACCATTATAATACATTTATTAGTTTCTAAACAAGCTTATTACTATAACATTTTAACCTTACGCACATAAATATGTATGCCGGCAAGTATTAATATAACTCCTGTTAATGCCAATATTTCGTCAATAGCTAAATATGCCCCCAAAAATCCTCCCGCCAATGGGCCAATAGCCCCGCCTAATTGGTCTGCAGACGTTGTTAAGCCAAAGGCCTTACCTCGCTCATTAGTTTCTGTGGACTGTACTACATAGGATAATAAGTTTGGTGCTGCTCCTGCCAAAAACAACCCATAAATAAAATATACAACAGCAAATAGCCAAATACTATGAACGGTAAGCTGGAATAGATTAGTAATACCTGCAAGAATCATAGCCAAGGAGAGCATTTTTGCATATCCATATGCCTGTCCTTGATTCCCCCAAAAAGGAGCGGCTATAATACCTGCAATACCAGCTAAAGATAAAATAACCCCTGAAATCCCCACTGCTGAGGGTGCATCATTAAGCAACTCGCTGACATAAATAGTAAGCAAGGGCTGAATAACCATAGTACAAGCCTTAATAATAGCAAAAAGCCCCATAATATACAGCAAAGTTTTGTTGGCAAATTCCTTCCGTAAATCATTTAACAAATCTTTAGTCTTTACACTAGTTGGCATATTTGCAGCTTTTGTATCTTTCTTTTCATGAACCATAAAATAAATTGCTGCTGTAGCCACAAATAAAGAAATAGCAGCAACAAAAAATGACATGCGCATACCGAACCAAGTACCAAGCAGCCCACCCAAAAGCGGCCCCATAATACTACCGCTAAAATTAGCTGTTTGCATAAGACCCATACCCCACCCGGTCTTTTCTTCCGGCAAAGAAGATGAGGCCATTGTCATGCATGCAGGCACAAAGCCACTAATAATACCCGTTAGCAAACGGACACCCAAGAGTTGTAAGGGGGTTGAAACCATGCCAGACAGGAAATAACAAAGGCCCAAGCCAATTCCTGCCCGCAGAGCATTTTTCTTTTGGCCTATAACGTCCCCTCTTGCTCCCCAAAAAGGTGCCATAATCCCCGCTACCACAAAGGTAATAGCAATAATGCCGCCCGACCACATTTTAGCAACTCCCACCGGTAATTGCAGTTCCTTGAGAAGAAATAACGGCAAAAAGGGAATAACCATAGTGTAACTGGCACACACCAGAAAAACACAACACCACAAAACTATTAAATTACGCTTCCAATTAAGGTCTTCCCCAACTTCGTGAGATTCACCCATCTCCATTTTCACCCATTTAAAACTTCTTGATGCCTAATGAGGTTAAATCCAAGGCCACTCTTCCTGGATTCATTCCATTGTGAGACACAAAAACTTTTATTTCCTTATCTTCTGTAATATAAAAATTTTCACTTTGAATACTTGCGTCATTGCCGAATTTAGACAACAAATCAGCGACTTCTTCCTCTTGTTTATGTAGCATAAAATCTTGATAACTCAATCTTTTGCCAGTCTTTAAATCAAAGACCAGACCATATTGTAAATCAGAACGCTCAGCATACAAAACGTTGGGTTGTGCATCCGCTATGAGAGGAGATACATAACAATACTTTTTAACATTGTCCCAAAATTCTATATTATTAACATCCTCTTTTGGATAAATGCGATAACTCACGAAAGGACTTTCAAATAAAATGCTCAGAATATTATTTTTATTATAAGTCACTCTGCAATGCAAGTTATTGCCAACAGGCCCTACTACATATTTAAAAACCGATAAATAGTTTTGAATTTCTCCATTTATTTTATCGGCTACATTTTCTGCTACGCCATAAATCTGGGGGTAAGTGGTACTATATGTTTTTTCCATAATATCAAGAGGCAGAATCACCTTTTTACCGTCAATAAGTTTTGGTTCTACACTATACCAACCTGTAGTGCCCTCACGGGTTGTTACTTTCGCCCACTCCAAAGTATTAATTTGCCGGTCGCCATAAATAATACCCTTACTGCCCTTAAGTGCAGACGCAACAATATTATCTTTTAATATCTCTGGCGAAGAACGTAAATAACCTCCGGAAAAAGTCACCCTTTTCATCCGTTGGCTATCGGTAACATAATTTATAGTGCATCGTCCAGCCTCAGCATACTGCTTACTCTGTGATTGCTGCAAGCCACAACCAAAACAGCAAAGCAAGACGAGAAAAAGTAACAAAAGAAAAAACGGTTTCAATTTACGCATAAATATCTATCTCCAAAAATTCGTTTCCTTATATTATAGTATGTTATCATATATTTAACCAGACATCTACACCACAAAGAAAAAATGAACTCCTTTGTAAAGGCTTTATCAAATATTGAATAATTTTACAAAGTAAAATCAATAAATACCAGCTTGCAAGGTCTTCTAATTAAAGTGCGTCACAAATGTTATAACACCATTTGTGACGCACTTCGTCTAATTCTATCTGTTATTAATTACCTTATGCATATGCAAGTCCGTTATTAATTTAGGAAATAAATACAGCAAATAGCAACAATATGATACAGTGAGCGGCGGATACCAGCCACCCATTACGTAAAACAGCCTTAATATCATTTGATTGTGCAAACCCGGTAGCACCGAACATATTAGGTCCAGGATAAATCAAACTAGTAACACGTGAGCCAACAATTAAGGCAGCAGCCCATGCGTACATGGAAACCCCCTGTTGCTTTATCAATTCGCCAAACATGCTGTCCATTACTTTCAATTGAGCTACAGCCGCCCCAGAAATACCGAAAGCACCAATTAATCCACCGGTAATAACAAGCCCCGCTTTACCACCCAAATCGACTATGGGCTGCATTAAGATGGCTAAAGTTTTAAACCCTCCGCCCGATTCAACAAACCCTAAAAATGGGTCTAATAAAACAAAGAGGAAAAATAAATTCACATTACCAGCCATGCCTTTAACAATCAAAGAACAGATTTTTTTCATATCCAAGCCACCGGCAAAGCCAGTAGCAAAAGCTAGGGTCAACATAATAATGACAATAAAAGATGTTCCCGCACTTTTAAAAAACCCATAAACAATTGCCAAAATAAATAAACTTATAAAAACAGTCGTTGCTCTTTTGCTTTCTTTAGTCGGTGTAAAAGCCTCAACTTTATCGTGATTATCATAGGGAGTAGTAGTTGCTGTCTTTTTTTGTACCTTTTGAATATTAAGCCAAGTGATAATAAAAGTTGCAGCCACGAAAGGCAAAGCAACACCGAATACCACCGATACATAAGTAAGACCGGTCAAACTCATTAACGTAACTACAGGAGGCGTAAAAGGCCCCACAATGAGAGCTTCTTCGCCCATAGCATCAAAAATAGTACCAACTGTACTACGGGAAAGACCTACCGAAGCCGCAATAGGAATAACGATTGGAGCCAATATTGCCGTGCCACCTGCCATGGTTCCTAAAAGAGCAATTAATACAAAACAAGACATCCCTATACCAACCATAGCTTTTTTTTGGGAATTAATACCTATACCGTAAATTATTTTATAAACTAAAGTATGGCTTACTTTAGTTTCTGTCATAACTTCCCCTAATCCACGGCCTAACATAATAATGAGGCCAATAACCGCCAAGAAAGATCCCATTGCTTTAACAATAGCATTCCCAAGGCCAATAGGTCCAACACCTGTTACCAACATGCCCACAACTAAACAAATAATAGTAACCGGAATAGGATCAGCATCTCTAAAGACCAAAATTATGTAAACTACCAAAGGTAACAGAGCTAATAGGCCCATCCAAATATTAACATCGCCAGCAATACCCATAGTATTGATGCCCCCTCTTTTTTATAAAATATTTAGTATTGCTCATGCAATAATACTCTGCCGAAATCTTCTCCTACTTGCTCCCCCTTTGCAAGCGCTATTTTGCCGTCGATAATAACATAATTAATACCTGCCGGTTTGCGCAAAGAATCAGTGTAGCTTGATCTATCAGCTATCTGAGAAGCATCGAAGATAGTCAAATCCGCCCTCTTACCTATAGCTATTGTTCCTCGATCTTTAAGACCAAGAATTTCAGCCGGCAGTGCAGTAATTTTTCTAATTGCTGCTTCGAGACTCATCAGTTGTTTTTCTCTCGTTATCTGTAAAAAGCGCGGGAAAGTACCAAAACTGCGCGGATGTGGATTTGTATTTATCAAGCCCTTATCAAACGGGAAAGCATAACCATCAGAACCTACGCAAATAAAGAGTTCGCGCATGATGGTCAGCATATCTTCTTCTGCAAGGCAGAAATAGCAACAAGGAATTCCGCCATTAGCAGCACATAGTAATACTGTCACAGCCATTTCCGGTTCTAGCTTAAGTGCTTTAGCGGCTTTATCTAGGGTCACTCCATCAAATTCAGGATATTTATCATGGGTTGAAACTATCAAGACTTTGTCTGCACCGCCACGTCTCTCCATTTCAATTTTAATTTCTTTTAAAAGCTCCTCACTTGGCTTTGCTAAGCGTTTACACATAGCTTCCGGTCCGCCGCTTTGCGCCCATCCGGGAACCATCGCGGCCATATTAGTTGAAGTAGCCGTATAAGGATATTGGTCACAAGTTACGTCTAACCCTTTGCTGCGAGCTTCCTTAATCATTGCCAACAACTCATCTGCCTTACCCCATTGTGGTTTACCAATCAATTTCAGGTGAGAAATTTGCAAATGAACGTGAGAGCTTTCGGCGACTTTCAACATTTCCCTAACAGCATCAAAAATATGAGTGCTTTCACTGCGCATATGCACAGTAAGAATTGCTTCGTGTTTTTTCAATACCTTAGCTAATACAATAAACTCTTCAAGATCACCATATGAGCTAGGCGGATAAATAAGACCAAGCGACATACCAAAAGCTCCATGAGTTAATTCGTGATCTAATAAATCTGCCATTGCCTGTAATTCTTCTTTTGTTGGCGGCCTCATATCAAACCCCATAACGCACCCACGCAAAGTCCCGTGACCAATCAAAAGACCTACATTGGTTGCTGCCGGGCAGCGCCCAATGTGTTCTGCATAGTCAGTAATTGAATTATCTTCAGCTACCATACCGTTCAAAGGTAATGCTAAAGCCCCTTCTAATAATTCTGTAATAGTTTTACGTGACTTATCATTAGTCGGCAGACAAGAAATACCACAATTACCAACGATTTCTAAACTAATTCCTTGATAAAGTTTACTTTGCATTTTGTAGTTGGTAAAAAAAGGGCTTAAATCAGAGTGAGAGTGAATATCGATAAATCCAGAGGAAACAATCTGATTTTCCGCATCGATTATGCTCTTAGCGGGAATATCTAAATTTTTTGCAATTTCAGTAATCACCCCATCAGCAATGCCAACGTTAGCCTGATATCTGTTACTGCCTGTTCCATCAACAATAGTACCGTTTTTTATTAAAATATCTAACATGTCCAACCCTCCTAATATTTACTAGGTGTGTTTTCTTCAGTGAAATAAACACCCAGACGTCTGGTAATTTCATTTTCTTCGTCAAACATATCTATATGCGTTTGAGGATTATATCTACCAATTAAAATAATCAGCGCATTAATAATAGTAAAAGTGGTAACAAAATAAATTTTTAGCATATTTTTTACAATTAAAAGATGATTGGCATATTGCGTTATCGGAGATGTATAGCGATCAGTAATCCCCACAATTTGACACCCTTGGTCTTTGAAAAATTTAACCACTTTCAAAGTAAATGCAGTGTATTTGGGATAGGTAATAGCTAGCAAAACATCATCCTTTGTAACATATTGCAAAGAAATAGAAATATCATCATTGCGATTTTCTATCAAATATACATTTTCCATAATCCTATTCAAGGAAAAGTAGCAATAATAAGCCACGGCAAATGTTGTCCTGGAGCCCAAAATGTAAATACGTTTTGCCTTGCTAAGAACTTGACTGGACGCTTCCAAGGCTTCGTTCAATTCCTTACTGTATAATTCCTCTAAATCACTTTTAGCATCTTGTATTTGATCAAAAAGTACGCTATTACTAGTTACATAACGCATATTAAACTTGAATTCCGTGGTAGGTTCCATCTCTCGTTTGACCATTTGATTCATATTGGCCTGGAATTCGATATAGTTTTTGTACCCCAGTGCTCTAACAAATCTAGTAATAGTAGCAGGACTCACATTTGTTCTATCACCGAACTCTGTAATAGACATAAAAGAAACATCCACGAAGTTTTTTAGGACAAAGTCAGCCAATACTTTGTGCATCTTGGATAAAGACGGTTGCTTTTGCCTAATTGTGTCGAGAATATGCATAAAAATACCTCCCAGTAAATGTGCAGGCTAGTTATATATAAATGTATCATTGTATATTATATTTGCAGACTAACATCAAAAAATATTGACGTCAAATTTATTTTCATAAAAATTACAAATGAAAATAAATTTTACTTTCATGTCAAACTTATTACAATTTTTACTGTATTTTAAAAAGTTTTTTTCATTTGCAAAAAATAAAAAGCCTTTTAAGCCAAAAATGAAAAATGAATAAAAATAAAATAACACCTAAAGTCAGTCACCTTTAGGTGTTACATAAGCATATAAGTTATAAATAGAATACCCTTGCTCTAAACAAAACCTATATATATGACAGCTAAATATAGATTTGCTATTTTTTACTAAAATTTAACGGTTCTTAATTTCACTATTTTTCCCGGATTTTAACTTGCCCCCGCTACACCACGCCACGTAGACCGGCATTGATGAACCTTTGCCAATAATCGGCCCGATTATTTTATCCGGTACAGCCTTAACGCCGTACAAGGAGACGAACTGCGCAAAATCATCAAAATGAGTTCTGTTGAAGTCAAATGAATGCACCAACATTAGGGCTGCTTTTGCACCTACTCTCTCGGCTTCTAGAATCGCAGAAGCCGTACGATGCAACAACTGATAGTGTATATTGTCGATATTTTTCTTATCACTAATTGCTAATTTTTTTCGAAGAAATTCCAAACGTTTTGTTGCTTGACCTTTATCAACCTTTTCCTTTACCAAAGGTCCAAAATCTTCACGCACTTTTCCCTCAACCATTATAACAACTGTTCCTTTGGCACCTTTTGCTAAAACATATAAATCATTTTGTGAAGCTTTACTGCCACCTAGTATAGAAACTTTAAACTCTGGAAACGCATATAGAATCTCTATGTCCTGGAATAAATCATTTCCTGATTTAGCGAAAATTTGCTCAACTTCATGTGGAAAACCACTGGCCTCCTCCCACGCTTTAGCAAGTTCAATGGCAGAATACCCCTCTTTCCAATGCTTTGTCGGATCAGCCAATAACTCTTTCCAACTAGAAACTCCCTTACTGGGTACATAAATAACACCCATATCAAACAACACCCTTCTTTATTTATCATGTAGACAAATATGTAACAGCTTAAGCTTACACTTTTTTTGACTGTTTGCATATTAATAAGGCTTATCACCCTAATAAATTTTTGTCCTAGAATATTCCATAAAGTTAAACCAGTCCGAAATACTTTTCAAAAAACATTGAGAGTTTTTCTATAACGCTTTGTTTTTTCTCTGCTCGATTTCCACCGAAAAATCTTGAAATTGGTGGCAAAATCTTATCAATATCTGTTCCCGTCGTTTTTAAAGACCCATCACGAAAAACACCCTCTATAAACTTCACTGTTTCCTTAGGTTTTAGTTTTTCATTTGTAATAATTGTTGTTAAGTCCTGCTCTTTTTTATTTCTTACAAATTCACGCCAATCACGGTCTACATTGGTAGCAGCATTGATTTGCGCAATAAATCCCTCAATAAGCTCTTTTTTACTACGCAGCTCAATACTGGAACCTATGGTTTTATCGATGGTAATGAGAATACTCTTATTTTCGCAGTTTGATTGGTGATATTTTGCAACAAGCATTAGAATATAATCAATATTGACTTCCACTTGCTTAATTAGCTCAATTTCAAAAACTATATCGTCATTTATATTTTCTTTGTCTGCATCTTTTCCTTTGGAAAAATCTTGATACAGGTCAATATATACACTTTGATAATCTTGAAAATCTCGCTGTGATAAAATTTTGTTGTTTACAAATTCATCAAAACAAATAAGAATATTTTTAACACGTAAAATAGCACTAAATAATTTTATAAACTCTTTTTGTGCGTTCTCACCAACTATAGTTGTACCAAGTGGATATAAATTTTCAAGTTGCTCAATGAGTTCTACATATCCCGGAACGTGTTTCCCTTTTTCTTCGTAGCCATTTAAGTATTCGTTGTACGTTTTTAAAAGGACTATACCACCTGCATCTTTATCACCAAATAAAGCAAGTGCTTCCTTTACTTCATCTTCAAGATTTCTAAAGCACACAATATTACCAAAAGTTTTCACTGAATTCAAAATCCGGTTTGTACGAGAGAAACTCTGTATAAGCCCGTGTTGCCTAAGGTTCTTATCCACCCATAATGTATTTAATGTGGTGGCATCAAATCCTGTTAAGAACATATTAACAACAATAAGTAAATCTATCTCACGATTTTTCATCCTAAGAGAAACATCTTTATAGTAATTAGCAAAATTATCCGCTGAAGTATCATAGTTTACACTAAATGTGTTGTTGTAGTCCTTAAGAGCACAGTCAAGAAAATCCCTCGAAGTTTTATCAAGCCCGGCAGTTTCGAAATTTTCATCAAATAGAGTATCTTCCGGATCTTCCTCATTAGGGCTATAGCTAAAAATAATGGCAACCGAAAGTTTCTTGCCACTTTCATTCATTTGCTTTTTAAATTCACTATAATATTTCATCGCCATAGGAATAGAAGCAACCGCAAAAATAGAATTAAACCCATTTACTTTTGTGCTTTGTTTTTTTTCTGAAACTGTATTGTTTTTTGATAACGCCATTTTATCAACATTGGTTATAACTTTATGGTCATAATAAGAATGGCTCTGGTTGCGATAGGTCTTTTGGTCGAAGTGTTCCAGAATATAAGTAGTGACTGCACTGATACGCTTTGGTTCAAGCATTGCATTTTCTCTGTCTATGGCTTTTACTTTTTTATCTTGAACGTTACTAGATTCTTTCATTGTATTAATATAGTCAATGCGGAAAGGTAATACATTAGAGTCATTAATAGCATCAACAATGGTATACGTATGTAATTTATCACCAAAGGCTTGCTCCGTGGTCCTAAGGTTTGGATGCTTTCCACTGCCTGAATTTACTGCAAAAATTGGTGTTCCTGTAAACCCGAATAAATGATAATTTTTAAAAACTTTTGTAATTCTTGCGTGCATATCGCCAAATTGAGAGCGATGGCACTCATCAAAAATAATAACCATATGCTTTTTATAAATATCGTGGGTTTTATTCTTGCTGATAAATGCATCCAATTTTTGAATTGTAGTAATGATAATTTTTGTATTCGAATTTTCAAGTTGTTTTTGTAATACCTTAGTAGAAGTGTTACTGTTTGCTGCACCTTTTGCAAACCTGTCATATTCTTTCATTGTCTGATAGTCGAGGTCTTTCCTATCTACCACAAAAAGCACCTTATCAACAGTTGGTAACGCGGTGGCAAGCTGTGCAGTTTTAAAGCTAGTTAAGGTTTTTCCAGAGCCGGTTGTATGCCAAACATATCCTCCTGCAGCAATGCTACCTGTTTTTTTGTAATTTGTGGAAAGCTCAATGCGATTTAGAATCCGTTCTGTGGCCGCAATTTGATATGGGCGCATCACAAGAAGCATATTTTCCGATGTGAAAACACAGTAGCGAGTTAGAATATTCAAAATGGTATGCTTGGCAAAAAACATCTTTGTGAAGTCTACAAGGTCGGCAATAATAAAGTTTCTTGCATCTGCCCAATAGCTTGTAAATTCAAAGCTATTGCTCGTTTTTTTCTTTTTAGAGGAGATTTTTTCTCCTGAATCTTTGATGTGCTGATTTCTTGTAGTATTGGAATAATACTTTGTATGTGTTCCATTGGAAATAACAAAAATTTGGATATACTCGTAAAGTCCACAACCGGCCCAAAAGCTATCACGCTGATAACGTTTTATTTGATTAAAAGCCTCGCGAATTGCTACACCTCTACGTTTTAGTTCAATATGTACCATTGGTAAACCATTTACCAGAACAGTCACATCATATCTTGTTTCGTGATTTCCTCCATTTTCTTCATACTGGTTTAAAACTTGCAGAAAATTATTGTGTATGTCCTTTTTATCTATTAACTTTATATTTTTGGTGGTTCCGTCGTCGCAGGTGAGTATTTGCACAAAGTCATCTTGAATTTTACGAGTTTTTTCCACAATACCATCATTGCCGTTTGCAAGTTTTTGAGAATAAAATTGCTCCCATTCTTTATCAGAAAAAGTATAGTTGTTGAGTTTTTCAAGTTGTTTGCGCAGATTTGCAATCAAAGCTTTTTCGTCTCTAACAGCTATATATTCATAACCTTGCTGTGTCAAACGCTGTATAAAGTCTTTTTCAAGTTCTGCTTCACTTTGATATTTCACGGCACCATACGTTTCATTGGTATATTCCGCAACTTCGTATGATTCAGGCGTATATTCTGCTACAACAGTAGCTTCATTGGTAGCAGCAATGATGTTGTAGTTGGTCATAATACACGCTCCTTAAAAGTTAAAAGTTTATCGCGATAATATTCATATTGTTTTTTGCGCGCCTCAATTTCGGCAGGCAGCCCTATTGTGATATCGTTTACAAGGGTATCAAAGCGGTCAAGAATAGCAACGATACGTTCCTGTTCGAATAAGGAAGGTATCGGGATTTTAGCTTTGCTGATATTGTCGTTATACAATCTTGATATTGTGCCACCTGATGAAATATTCCAAGGTTTTAACTTATAATAATAGTAAAGATATTTGTTCAAAACTTTACTTTCATCATTATCAATCCAAACAATGTTAGAATCTTGATAATAAGCTGGCTTACCGTCATATATCACAGTTCTTCCAATTGTCCCAGCTGCAGATATTAAAATAGCTCCTTTTTGTGGAAATGAGTATTTTCCTTTATATTCATCAAAGATAGTTTGTGAAATGAACGCATCTGGTGTTTTACCGAAAGTACCTATCTTGAAAAATGGAACATCACCATCGGATTTTGTTTCAGCTTTCATTATCCGTTTGCACATGGAAACTCGCCCAATATCCCCCAACGTCTTCCATTCCACATCCTCGCCAAAAGTCAGCAGACTATCCCTATAATATTCATATTGTTGTTTTCTTGCTGTAAGCTCTGCTGTAAGCTCTGCTGTAAGCTCTGTGAAATTGTCCAAAATACGAACAATTTCCTCTTGGATTGGTAGCGGTGGGATGGGGATTTTTATTTTCGCCATGCTATTGCTCATTAATTTAGGATTTCCCATACCTTTATTGACATACTTATGCGCTGTAATACTTAGAGCATAGTATAAATACCGAGCTAGTACACAATCACTATCTTTTATTTTTAACAATCCACAAACATTCGTAACATTAAATTTCCCGAATCTGTAAAATATCGAACCAGCATTAGCTCCGTCAGTGGTCCAAGTTAAATATTCCCCATCATACGCATAAGTTGATATTCTACCTAATTCACCATCATTTTCAGTTTGCGATGAATATACAGGATAATTACCACTATCATCGCTTATGTCATCTTTAGAAATAACTATGCCACGGTTAATATTACAAACATCTTTAATAAGCTTATACTCTACCCCATCAGGGCAAAGTTTAGCAATTAACTCCTCCAATTTACTCATTGTTCTGCTCCTTCAATATCTGCAATAATAGAAGATATTTCATCACGAAGAAGGCTTTCCCTTGCTACAATTTCTTCTATTTTAGCGTTAAGGGCCGTAATATCAATCACTTCTCTTGTGTCCTCTTGTTCTACATAAGTAGACACGGAAAGGTTGTAATCTTGCTTTTCTATTTCTTTTTTATCCGCAAGATAGGCAAAATACTCTTGGTTGTTACGACTTTCAAAGGCAGAAATAATTTTTGAGATATTATTGTCTTCCAGTTTATTGCTGTTAGTAGCTTTTTTACATTCACGCGAAGCATCTATAAACAGGGTTTTGTTTTCGCTTTTGGATCTTTTTAGCACCATAATACAAGTTGCAATACTTGTTCCAAAAAATAGATTGCTTGGTAGCTGAATAATACAATCAATATAGTTATTATCTATGAGATATTTTCTGATTTTTTGCTCTGCACCGCCTCGATACATTACACCGGGGAAACAAACTATCGCAGCTGTGCCATTAGTTGCCAACCAAGAGAGGCTGTGCATAACAAAAGCAAGGTCTGCTTTTGATTTTGGGGCAAGCACCCCGGCAAGAGAAAAACGAGGATCATTGATTAAAAGTGGATTTGCGTCACCGTCCCACTTAATCGAATAAGGAGGATTGGAAACAATTGCCTCAAAGGGCTCATCGTCCCAGTGCTTAGGTTCTTTCAGTGTATCCCCATGTGCTATATCAAAATCATCAAAATCGATATCATGTAAAAACATGTTTATACGACAAAGATTGTAAGTGGTAATGTTAATTTCCTGTCCATAGAAACCTTGATGTACATTTTCTTTGCCCAATATTTTAGCAAATTTTAACAGCAAGGAACCAGAACCGCAAGCAGGATCATACACCTTATTAACCTCCGTTTTACCTACTAAGGTAAGACGAGTTAAAAGTTCAGAAACCTCTTGGGGTGTGAAAAATTCACCACCACTTTTACCAGCTCCCGATGCATACATTCCCATTAAAAACTCATAGGCATCACCAAAGGCATCAATGGTGTTGTCTTGGTAATCCCCAAGTTTCATTTGCTTTACACCGTTCATCAGTTTTACAAGTCTTTCGTTACGCTGGGCTACTGTACCGCCTAATTTATTGCTATTTACATCTATATCATCAAATAAACCTTTAAAATTATCTTCACTTTCACTGCCTTGAGCAGAAGCTTCTATATTTTTAAAGATTTTTTCTAAGGTTTCATTTAAGTTTTCATCTTTGTCAGCCTGTTTTTGCACATTTTCAAAAAGTTCACTTGGCAAGATAAAAAAACCTCTGGTTTTTACTAAATCTGCTCGTGCCTCTTCTGCATCTTTATCAGAAAAAGTGGCATAACTAAAGTTTTTATTACCTGTTTCCCATTCCCCCCTATTGATAAAACTTGCTATGTTTTCGGATATATATCGATAGAAAAGCATTCCTAAAATATAATGTTTGAAATCCCAGCCGTCCACACTTCCTCGTAAATCATTGGCAATACCCCATATTGTACGATGCAATTCTGAACGCTCTTGTTCTTTTTTATTATCAGCCATCTTAATTTATTACCCCTTTCAATATTCTCCAATTTATATATAAATAAATTATATTAACAACAGCTTTGTTTACACTCTAAAATCATGCAATAACGTTCCCTCTATAATAACACATTAAACATATACTTTATTGCTTTTCGCCGTTACAGGGCATATTCCTGCATTAATTTCTTGTTTTTCTTAGGCTGTCCCTTTTATTGGTGCTTTCATTTTTATTATTTTAAAAACGCTCGACGAATACAGCCGATATTTCTTTATTATTTCTCACGTTCTACTGAGTAAATTGTTGTTTTTCTCTCCTTGAGTTTTACAATTAGTACGAAAATCAACTCCCTTCTCTTAATATATGTCAGTGAAGGGAGTTTTTGCGATTTTTAGTATTTGAAATTCATTAAAGTAACAACGTTATTTACATGAATAAGATATCGTTGCTATAATTAGCACTTCTCGTTTATTCTTAGCCTAGTTATTCTTCACACGTAAACGTAAAATTAACTTAGCAAAAATTAATAAAATCGGCCTACTTATAAGTCTTTTTCTTATTTTAACTTAAGTAATCAAATTTGCACCGATACCCCTATTCTTTATCTTGCAGCTACACCAAAATGCTCCTCTGCTATAAAATTCAGCTGTGCTGCAATTTCTGCAAAATCGCAATTCAAATCTAATGTGCGAACGCTAATTCTATTGCCGCTCATTAGATATGTGTTATTCGGTAAAATATCTTCGTCGGTTCTAGCATATAAAAGCATGCCAGATACTTCATGCGGCTTATCGCCAAACTCAGTATCCTTATTTTTAACATAAGTAAATATCTGATAAAGGTTACCTGAATGGAGCGTACGAGCGTCATATTGCGTCTGCATTGTGTGTCTATAATACTTTGCATCTATAATGAGTGTTTGCTCGTCTTTGGAAAGCATGATATCTGTCTTCATCACAGGAAGCATTGCACTAATATCATTATCAAGTTGCCAAGATATCTGAGAAGCACTAACTGTTAGCTGCGGAAACTCCCGGCGATAATATTCAAGGATAAATTTTTCATATAAGCGACACATCCGTTGCTCATCCAAAAAGTCCATAAGCGCCCTCTTACCATCTGATTTTGTCTGCAATAACCCTTTTACAACCAGATAACAAATTGATATTAACATTCTATAGGTCTGATTATTGCGATTATACTGTATATTCCAATTTATAGTATGAACATCGAGCAGATCGACTTCTCCAAAGTAAACCATAAGCTTGCGTAGTTCTTTTTTTCTGCTCTTTGCAATATCCGCATGCAAAAGAAGCTCCATTGTTGTTTGGACTTGTCAAGAAAAGTGCAGTCAACAAACTCGAAATATTTTAAACTAAGCAGCTACAACA
>Ga0183101_1000937_pt2 | contig 14783 bp, 8 predicted proteins | sample Biomet3_FD_127790 | JGI IMG/M metagenome (GOLD analysis project Ga0183101, IMG submission 127790) | Microbial communities from bioreactor (seeded with sewage sludge) at LBNL, California, USA - Biofuel metagenome 3 | ecosystem: Engineered > Bioreactor > Anaerobic > Unclassified ... | reverse complement strand
GATATGAAGAGATGGGGAAGGAAGTACATATTTATTCTCCTGCATATAGAGAAGATGAATTTGATGAGATAATGAAATATAGCGATCATATAGTATTTAATTCATTTAGTCAATGGAGAAAATATAAAGATAAAGTGAAAAACTTTAAAGAAAAGAAAATCGAATGTGCTATTCGTATTAACCCTGAGTATTCAGAGATAGAAACAGATATATATAATCCATGTTTTGAAAATTCAAGAATGGGAGTTACTTTGTCTAACTTTGAAGAAGAAGATCTTGAAGGTATAGATGGATTGCATTTTCATACAATGTGTGAACAGAATTCAGATACCCTCGAACGTACAATAAAAGTGGTGGATGAAAAATTCGGAAAGTACATCAAGAAAATGAAGTGGATTAACTTTGGTGGTGGTCATCATATTACTAGAGAAGATTATGATATAGAAACACTAATAAGATCTATTAAATTCATAAAAGATAAATATGGAGTACAAGTATATCTTGAGCCAGGTGAAGCCATTGCTTTAAATACAGGATTCCTTGTATCAACAGTATTAGATACTATGAAAAATGGAATGGATATAGCTATACTAGATACTTCAGCGGAATGTCATATGCCAGACGTACTTGCAATGCCATATAGACCTAATATAATAGGTGCTGGAAAGCCAAATGAATTCGAATTTACTTATAGATTTGGTGGCCCTACTTGCCTTGCAGGTGATATTATAGGAGATTATTCATTTAAAGAACCTTTAAAGCCAGGAGATAAACTTGTATTTTGCGATATGGCTATTTACTCAATGGTTAAAAATAATACATTTAATGGAGTTAATCTTCCTGCTATTGTAAAATATAGTGAAGAAAAAGGTATTGAAGTAATAAAAAAATTTGGATATGAAGATTTTAAAGCTAGATTATAACTGAAAAAATAAGAGATTCAGAATAGAGGTGAAATTCTATTCTGAATCTCTTAAGTCTATCAAGACTTTTTTGCTGTTTTTTTATTATTTCATAACCATTTTAGAAATGCTTTCAGTATAATTAGTTGTATCTGATGGCAATCATATATTTCCGACTTTGGTGAAGCTGAATGTATTTTCATTTGTTGTTTAGCTTATTTGGCCCTTATTAATTGAATCTATGAGGTTTGCAACGTAAGTTTCTGTAAGTTTTTGTTTATCTCTAATACAATTTGATAGTGGCTGAGATGTAGTAATATTTACAGCATCTTTAGAGATTTGATCTCTATCTATAAATGTTAAGGATACTTTAACATTGATTAGGAAAACATTAAGTATCTATTAAAAATTAAGCAAATTAAAATATCTTAGATTAAATATAAGATGTTTTGATTTGCTTTTTTTAGGTTTACTTAAGTAATATCAAAGTATTGTATTTGTGCATTGAATAGTATAGACGTAATTCAATGCAGATTATTGTATAAAGAATACCACCGGTTAGACCGGTGGTTCCGGAAAGCTTCTAGCTATGCGTAGAAAAAACTAACTTTGTAAATAGAATAAATTCATTTGAGACGCTTATAGCATTAAAATAAACAAACTTGTAAGTTAAAAATGTTTAGTTTGAGTATATAAAAAAAGCATATTATGAAGCAAAAAACAAAGAAAATCCATACAAAAGAGCCATTTTAATGGCACTAGGGGAGTTTTGCATAAGTTAAATGCTTCAACGTGCGAGTAGCACGGCCAGTAACAAAGCCTTACAGGCGCAGAGCAAGCCACCCGTTTTCACGGGTGGTCCTGACTTATTAGCGGAAAATAGGATTGTTAAGTTTTAAACAGATATAAAGAAAATAGATCCAATAACATATTCAGTTGGACGTAATGAATATTGGAGAGTTGGAGAAAGTATAGGGGATGGGGAGTCGGCAAGAAATATGAATCAATAAAGAAATAAGATTTGAATTTATATTAAGTTGCAAATATTACATCTGTAATAAAGTATAAAATATAACATTACAGGAAGTTTGTTGAAAATGTAATGGATTTCCTTCTGGCGTTATAAACATAAATGCTGCTTTAAGTTTCATATTTATTCATTCCCTTCAATATAATTATAACTAAATTTAAAAACAACAAGTAAGATTGTTTGTCTATCTTTTATCTATGTTTTTATGCATTTTATAGTGTATTAACATAGTATTACTTATATAAGTATTTATAATTAATATGTTATTTTGTACCATTAAAAACAATAAAAGTGTAACACAAAGAATTTTTGCATTCAATAATAAAATTATAGACAATTTCTAAATACCTAAGATTTTTAGTTAATAAATTTTAGCTCTGTAGCAATTTAGGTCATTTAACTAAATCATATGCTGAGCAGAAAAGGATGTCCTCATAATAATGCCTGTATTGACTCTCTTCATTCAGTTTGAAAAAGAACAAGTTAAGAATTTTCAATATTTTCTTCGAAAGACCTAATAGATAGTTATACCAAATTATCAAGTTAGATTCCTTAACAAGGTTTAGACGTGATTTCAGTTTATAGGTATCTTTAAAATTGTGGAACTGATATCTTAGCAAGAAATTAATAAGTATTTTACATAAAATATCCTAAAAAAATTTGAATTTAAGGGATATATGCTTTTAAAAAGATCCTGAAATTAAATAATTCTATTTAAGAAGGAAATGAATTTATCTATAGTAAACTATTCAATTGTAAAAAAATACTTGACGCAATCCATATGGAACTGGTATCATAAATGTGAAAACGATTTTAAAAATACTAAGTAGAAAACATAAAGCAACATATCGTTTGAAATATGTTATTGATATAAAGTAAAAAATGTATATGCTAATGCATTAACATATACATTTAGGATTTGAATATAAATAATGTTTCAAACGATATTAATAAAAACTAAGTTGTTTGTCCTTGAGATAGCATTACAGGCAATTTTATATCGCTAGGTATCATGTTGTTATTATTATTAATTAGGTATAGCAAAGTTGATACTGCTGAATTTGAGATATCTCTTATAGGTTGTTTAATTGTAGTAAGAATTGGTGTTATAATACTTCCTATTGCAATTCCATCATAGCCTATGATTTTTACGTCATCAGGTACTTTTAAGCTTCGAGATGATAATTCTTTTATTACAGCAAATGCTATGGTATCAACGGCAAATATGCCATCAACCTTTGGGTTAGCATCTAATGCGGTTTTTATAAAAGGGAGATAGTTTTCAAATGAAAAGAAATTTACTGGGAATTCTATATTTACACAATTAATATTATTATTTTTCATTATTTCAGAGAATGTAGAGTTCTTTTCATTTGCAGGTGTAGCAACTTGAGTATTACCTATAAATTGAATAACATTTTTGCAGCGGAGGCGTATAAACTCGTTTGCAGCTAAGGAACCGCCTTGAGTATGGTCAGCAGATATTACGGGTATATCTTTTCCGAGGAATCTGTCCAAAGCAACAATTGGAAGTTTCAATTTTGTATATTCTTCTAATTTTAAAGTATGGCTCCCTATGATTATTCCATCAACTTGATTTCTTTGTAACATAGCGATGTATTCTTTTTCGCGAATGCAGTTGTTACTTGCATTACATAGGAGTAGTTTGTAACCATTCATGTATAAAGCTTCTTCTATATGTTTTGCTTCTTCAGCGTAAAATGGAATGCTTACATCAGGTAATATCAATCCAATTAAATTAGATTTTTTTGTATATAAACTTTTAGCCATTTCATTGGGGTGGTAATTTAATTCTTCCATGGCATCATATACTTTCTTTCTTGTATTTTCGGAGATGTAGCCTCTATTATTCATGATTCTAGATACTGTCGTTACTGAAACACCGGCGTGATTAGCAACATCTTTTATGTTAGGCAAAAAATCACTTCCTTACGTATTAAAAAATTACTATATTAAATATAACTTGAAAAGAGAAAAAAATCTATAGCAATATGTTAACATGAATTGACATATAAAAAAAGAAAAGTTTATGTTTATAGTAATTCTTGTTGGGGAATAACGATTTGACTACAGGCACTTGGAATATGCTGAATGATGAAAGGAATATTATAAAAAAGGTTCATGCACTGGATTTGTGAATTGAATGGATGAAATTGGACTAGAGTACGTAAAGTTAGTGAGCGTAAAGAATTATAAGCCTTTAGTTACTTTTAGTGAAAGTATATTTTTTCTATGAATTCTTATGAGGAAGATAGTAGAGTGTAAAAAAGATTTGTTATACAAAAAAGAGTTAATTGTTATATGGGTATAAAAAATCAAGGAATCTTTTTAAAAAAAGTATGACAAGCAGTTGACATACTGTTAATGTGAATATATAATAAATTTAAGCAGTAAATGTTTTCAAGAGTGAATTTATGAGTATAACGATATTTTTAATTTCATCTATTCCTAGGGTTTTAGGGGTGGAAAAAGTTATTTATATATAATTTCAAAATTAAAGGATTAAATCGAAGGTTAGACTATAACTTTTGGTTAATCAATATTAAACGGGGGGAATATTATGAAAAAGTCAAAAGTGGTATCTATTTTAACAACAGCAGTATTAACAGTTTCTTTATTAGCTGGTTGTGGTTCTAGTGGTGGAAGTTCAACTGGTGATAAAGGAGCTTCAGGAAAAAATGTTAAAATAACATTTCTTAACACAAAAGGAGAGATTGCAACTCAATTAGAAGATGCAACAAAAGCTTTTACGAAAGAAAATCCTAATATAACAGTGGATATTGTTCAAGCTAGTGCAGGGGAATCACCATTCCAAAAGGTATCTTCTATGTATGCAGCTGGAAATGCACCATCTTTAAGCATGCTTGATCCTAATGATGTTCCTAAGTTTGCAGATAAGTTTGCAGATCTTTCATCTGAAAAATGGATTAAAGATGCATCCGCAGGGGTTTTAGATGCGGCTAAAATAGATGGAAAGCAAGTTGGATTCCCATTATCTATTGAAGGATTTGGATTAATATATAACAAAACAGTATTAGACAAGGCAGGAGTAGATCCAACTACTATTAAAACTACTAAGGATTTAGAAGCAGCATTCCAAAAAATACAAGGTACTGGAGTGTCACCTATGGTTCTTTCACCAATGGATTGGTCACTCGGAGCACATTTCCTACCAATAGCATATTTAGACCAATCAACAGAAGCTGGAGCAGCAGATAAATTTGTACAAGATATAAAGGCTGGAAAAGTTGATTTAAATAGTAATGCTGTATTCAACGGTTTAATGTCAACTTTTGATGTTTTGAAAGCAAATAATATAGATAAAGCAGCTCCACTGGCTGGAACTTATGAAAAAGCACCTGAGTATTTAGGTACAGGTAAAGCAGCTTTCTGGTTTATGGGTAACTGGGCATGGCCACAAATTAAAGAATTTGACCAAGCTAATGGACAATACGGATTTATTCCAGTTCCAGTAAGTAACAATGCTGATGACTATGGAAATTCACAAATATATGCAGGACCAGCTAAATTTATTAGTGTAGATACTAAAAATAATGATGCGGATCAACAAGCAGCAGCAAAGAAATTCCTAGAATGGTTAGTATATAGTGATAATGGTCAAGATTTCTTAGTTAATAAAGCTAACTTAATTCCAGCCTTTTCAAATGTTAAATTAGAGATAGCTGACCCTCTTGGAAAATCTATAAAGCAATATGTAGAAAATAAAAAGGTTATAGCACCTATGACAACATTGCCTGGAGATCATTGGGCACAAAATGGAGGCGCAATGCAAAAGTATCTTGATGGCAAGAGTGATAAGGCAGCTTTAGCTACTGATATTCAAAATTACTGGAAGAACGTTAAATAATAAAATAACAATATAAGATAAAATAAAATAACGGATATACGTGTTTACGAATATCCGTTATTTAATATAAGGAGACAATAAAGTTTTAGCATATGAAAGAAAATAATAAGTTTTATAGGAGGATTAGTGGGTATGACAAACGAAAAAGGCTTTCTTGGAAAATTGAGAACATATCTTATATATGCAGGACCGGGCACATTTGCATTTTTTACTGTTATGATTATACCATTTTTATACGGTATTTATTTAACTTTTACAAATTGGAACGGTGTGTCAGATGCTCATAATTTTATCGGATTTCAAAATTATTCAGAAGTATTTAAGGATGGAGTATTTTGGAATTCGTTGTGGTTGACATTTAAGTATGCTATTGCAGCTGTAACGCTTATGAATATAATAGCATTTTTACTTGCGTATGCATTAACAACTGGAATGAAAGGTCAAAATTTTTATAGAGCTGGATTTTTTACACCAAATCTTATTGGAGGAATAATACTTGGATTCATATGGCAATTCTTATTCTCAAATATATTAGTTTATATAGGTAACAATTTTAATATTCCGATTTTCTCTAGTTCATGGCTTGCAGATCCCAATAAAGCACTTTGGACTTTGATAATTGTAACAGTTTGGCAATATTCGGGGTATTTAATGATTATATATGTAGCAGGTTTTATGAATGTTCCAAGTGATATTTTAGAAGCAGCAAGTATAGATGGAGCGAATGGTTTTAGAAAGCTTGTAAGTATAACACTTCCTATGATGATTCCTTCATTCACAGTTTGCTTATTCTTAAGTTTGCAAAGAAGTTTCATGGTTTATGATGTTAATCTTTCACTTACCAAGGGTGGACCTTATCAGGCTACCGAAATGATATCAATGCATGTTTATAATAAAGCATTTTTATCACAACAGTACGGCGTTGGACAAGCAGAAGCGTTTGTTTTGTTTTTAATAGTTGCAGCAATATCATTATTCCAAGTTTATACAACTAAGAAAATGGAGGTAGAAGCATAATGAAAAATAAGAAATTAATAGCCAATATTATAAAGTATATAGTTATATCAGGTCTTCTACTTGCATATATAGTTCCATTTGTCTTTGTGTTAATAAATTCCTTTAAAGCTAGAAAGGATATAGTCTCTAATCCATTAGCATTGCCAAATAATTTTAAGTTTTCTAATTACATTGATGCTTTTGAAAAGATGAACTATGGACATGCTTTTGTTAATACACTAATTATAACTGTTTTAAGTGTGCTTATAATAATTATTTTTTCTTCCATGACTGCTTATATATTAGTAAGAAAAGATTGGAAATTTAATAAATTTATATTCTTTGCAATGGTTTTATCTATGATTATACCATTCCAAGGCATAATGATACCTTTAGTGTCTATTTATGGATCAATGGGAATGCTTAATACAAAATGGGCACTTATTTATATGTACCTAGGATTTGGACTGTCTCTAGCAGTATTTATGTATCATGGATTTATTAAAAGTATACCAGTAGAGTTAGAAGAGGCTGCTATGATAGATGGAGCTTCAAGATTTCAAACTTTTTGGCAAATAGTATTTCCTATTATGAAGCCTATAACTATGACTATAACTACTTTAGATGTGTTATGGATATGGAATGACTTCTTGTTACCATCACTAATATTAATAGCTCCAGATGAAAGAACTCTACAATTATCAACATATGCTTTTAATGGTACTTATACTACAGACTATGGTTTATCAATGTCAGCGTTAATGTTATCGATACTTCCAGTATTAATAATTTACTTATTCCTACAAAAGAGTATTATAGGTGGAGTTTTACAAGGGTCTATAAAATAAAGTGAAACTTTTCAGGTTGAGTTTTCTAGGTGCTCCTTGAGGGTAAACTTCAGATGAATTTAGTTGAGCTTATACCCCAAATGGGTAGACAGTTTAGGGTCATGTCAATGTTTATCTCCAACTTAAAGAAGTTGGGATGTAACAGTGGTTAGACATCAGATAAAAATATGCGTTTTATGGGAGATTAAAGAATGTGTAGCAATAAAAAAAGAGAGGCAGACCAATATATCAAAGAAAATAAGTATAAGATAAATAATCAATATAGACTTAATTATCACTTGATGGGTGAATACGGGTGGATCAATGATCCCAATGGATTTATTCAATATAAGGATAATTATCACTTGTTTTATCAACATAATCCATATGAATCAGTTTGGGGGCCTATGCATTGGGGGCATGCAGTAAGTAAGGACTTAATAAGGTGGGATTATCTGCCTATAGCATTAGCACCAGACAAAGACTTTGACAGAAACGGATGCTTTTCAGGAAGCGCAATAGAAAAAGATGAAAAGCTATATCTTATGTACACAGGGCATATAACTACAGGACCTAATGAAAAAGAGGATTATAAGCAGGTTCAGTGCTTAGCGTATTCTGAAGATGGAATTGGTTTCGCAAAATATGAATGTAATCCAGTAATAGGATCAAACCAAGTTCCTAATAACTCATCATCCTCAAAAGATATTCGAGATCCCAAAACCTATAAAGTTGGAGATTCGTATTATACTTTTTTAGGTTCTAATGATAAATGTGAAAATGGACAAGTTTTGATGTATAAATCAAAAGACTTGATAAATTGGGAATTTGTTAATGTTGTAGCTAAAAGTAATGGGGATTTAGGTGAAAATTGGGAGTGCCCAGATTTATTTTTCCTGAAAGATAAAGAGGTTCTTATTGTATCTCCACAATATTTTAAAGATTCAAATGAGTTTAATAATATATATTCATGTGTCTATATGATTGGAAATTTAGATTACAATTTAGGAGAATTCAAGTATGACAGTTTCAGTCCAGTTGATTATGGATTCAACTTTTATGCACCTCAAACAACTACGGATGATAGAGGAAGAAGAATTATGGTAGGTTGGATGACTATGTGGGAAAAGGAATATCCAACACATACTAAAGGACATAATTGGGCTGGAGCTATGACGATTCCGAGGGAAATAATTCTAAAGGATGATAAGTTATATTTCAGACCAGTTGAGGAAATTGAGAAGTATAGAATCGACGAAGTTGTTTTAAAGAATATCGAAATAAATGAAGAAAAGACACTTGATATTTATGGAGATAGTTATGAACTTGAAATAAGTTATGATGCTAAAGAAGCTGACGAGTTTGGTTTAAAGTTAAGAGTAAATGACTATGAAGAAACGGTTTTGTCATATAGAAAGATAGATAAGCAATTTGTATTTAATATCGATAAGTCTGGTATTGGACAAAAGGGTGAACGAAGAACGGAAGTTAATTTAGTTAATAACAAACTAAAACTACGAATATTTGTTGATAAATGTTCAGTTGAAGTATTCATTAATGATGGGAAAAAAGTAATGACAGGTCTTATATATCCAAGTGAAGATGCTATAGGAATTAAAGCATTCTCAAATGGAAAATCAAATATAGAAATTCTGAAGAAATGGGATATAAAATGATTTACTGATTTACATTGAAAAACAGGAGATGAATAAATATGGAAAAATTCATGAAGCTCCTTAATAAAATAAAAAAGATAAGATTTAAAGTGTCAGCAACTATAAAAGCTAGGTTAATGATTACCTTTTTGGCAATAGCAATATTGCCAATACTTATAGTTGGAAGTTTCTCGTATATTGTGGCAGAAAATACAGTAGAAAAGAAAGTAGCTAATTTTTCGGAACAATTATTAAGTCAGATCAATATGAATGTTACATCCTTTGCTAATGAATATGTTAATAAGACGACCTTAGTTATAACAAATTCAAGCTTAGCTGATTTAATGAAAGACATAAGCAATAATGGTTATTCTTATGAAAGCATGCAGAAAAGCAAAGAAGCTGAAGGAATACTTAAGTCTATAGTCAACTCTGATAAAAATATTTCAACTTTCTGCATCCTTCAGCAAGATGGAAAAATCTTAGGAATAGTGGATTCTCATTCTCAGGACTATATTAAAAATAAATTAAAAAATTCTCCACTATATAATGAGATAAGAAAAAATGAAGATAAAATATATTGGATTACAGGAGTTAATGATAATTCAGAAATATTCTTAATTAGAGAATACAAGGACACAATTAGAAAAAGTGATAACGGTATATTAATAATGTCCATCAAAGTGAGTGCTTTTAAAGATCTTTTTGAAAAAATGAACTTGGATGAGAATAATAATATTCAGATAGTGGATGAAAATAAAAATATTATTTTTAATACTGATGGCAAAGGTACTAATAGTGGGACTTTAAGTAACATTATAGACGATGTATATAAAAAAGATTCGTATGGGAATTTCATAGAAGGTAATAACTTAATTACATTTAGCTCTTGTAATAATGGGTGGAAGATAATATCTGAAGTTCCTATGAATTCACTTATTAATGATATTAGGCTATCTGGAGTCTTTACATTAATAATAGGAGTAATATGTGGAATTATAGCAATAATGATTGGCTTATATATAGCACGTGGGATAATTAAGCCACTCAACAGCATAATGAAGTTAATGAAAAAAACAGAAGATGGAGATTTAACAGTAATATTAGATTATAAAAAACTTGATGAAATAGGGAAATTAAGTAGTAGCTTTAATATTATGATTAAAAAAATAAAAGAGCTCATTGGAGAGGTAAGTCAGGTATCTAATAAGGTTTTAAAAAATGTTGAAGAGGTAGCTGAAATTTCAATGGAATCAGCCGAAGCTACAAAACAAATATCTATGGCAATTGGAGAAATTGCAACTGATTCTACAGAACAATCAAAAAGTTCTAGCGAAGCTATAGATCAAATAAGAATTTTATCTGAAAAAATAGATACTGTTATGGAAAGTACAGAGAAAGTTAAGGTTATTTCTACTGAAACAAAAGAAATTGGCAATTCATCTTTTTTAGTAGTTAAGGAATTAAATGAAAGAACGAGGCAGTCATCAATAATGGTGCATGAAATAAATGAAGATATTTATGATTTGAATAATAGTTCTAAAGAAATAGAGAAAATAATTGAAGTTATAAAATCTATTAGTGACCAAACAAGTCTTTTATCTTTAAATGCATCTATTGAAGCAGCTAGGGTTGGTGAAGCTGGTAAAGGTTTTGCTGTGGTTGCAAACGAAATAAAAAAGTTATCAGAGCAGTCAAAAGAAGCAACTATGATGATATCTAATATTATTAATAGTATTCAAAATAAGACTGAAAATACTGTTAATCTAGTTCATCAGGCAAATGCTATATTTAATGAACAAGAAAAATCTGTAAGGAATACCGATAATGCATTTAGAAACATCGTAGAATCAACAGAAAACATATCAGTACAGATAGAAAATGTTGCATTTGTGATGAAGGATATTCATGTTTTTAAAGACAAGATTATTAAGGCAGTGGAAAACATTTCAGTTCTTTCAGAAGAATCATCTGCTGCAACCGAAGAAGTTTTAGCTTCAGTCGAAGAAGAAAATTTATCAACTCAACAATTAGCTTCTCTATCAAACGAACTATATGAAGCTGTTCAGAGTCTTAATAAATCAATTAATATGTTTAAAATTTAATATTTAAAGATAATTTTTAGAACAAAGAAAATCACAATTTAATATCTTGTAATATTTTTAGAAGGTTATAATTGTGGAAATTATAGAATAAGTTGATTAAGTTATGTAACTTTAATAAGAAATATATATGTAAAAAGGAGAAATAGAAATGAACAAAATAAAAAATGAAATTATGCTTATAACTTATGCAGATAGTTTAGGAAATAATTTAAAAGATTTAAAAGAGGTATTAGATGAATATTACTCTGATGCTATAGGAGGCGTTCATATACTTCCTTTCTTTCCATCATCAGGAGATAGAGGCTTTGCACCAATGAGGTACGATGTAGTGGATGAAGCTTTTGGAACAATGGAAGATGTTAAAGAAATAAGTGGTGATAAATATTTAATGTATGATTTCATGGTAAATCATATTTCAAGACAATCTGAATTCTTTAAGGATTTTCAAGAAAAGAAAGAGGAATCAAAGTACAAAGATTTCTTTATAAGATATAAAGATTTTTGGGAAAATGGTGAGCCTACAGAAGAACAGGTAGATGCTATTTATAAGAGAAAGCCAAGAGCTCCTTATTATGAAGTTGAATTCAAAGATGGAAGCAAAGAAAAAGTTTGGTGTACTTTTGCAGAAGAGCAAATTGATTTAAACATGGATTCAAAAGTTGCAAGACAATTTATTAAAGATACATTAGTATCAATGTGTGAAAATGGAGCATCAATAATACGTTTAGATGCTTTTGCATATGCTATAAAGAAGGCGGGGACAAGTTGTTTCTTCATAGAGCCAGAAATGTGGGAACTGCTTTATGAAATTCAAGATATAGTTAAGGAGTATGGGGTAGACATATTACCTGAAATTCATGAACATTATACAATACAACATAAGATTGCTGAGAAAGGTTTTTGGATTTATGATTTTGCTCTGCCAGTACTAGTTTTACATGCATTATATTCAGGAAAAGGTGAAAACTTAAAGAGATGGCTTGATATGAGTCCAATGAAGCAATTCACTACATTAGACACTCATGATGGGATTGGTATAGTTGATGTAAAAGACCTAATGACTGATGAAGAAATAGACGAAACTAAGGAAGCTATGTTTACGAAAGGTGCAAATGTTAAAAAGATTTATAATACAGCAGCTTACAATAACTTAGACATTTATCAAGTTAACTGTACTTATTATTCAGCACTAGGAAATAATGATAAGGCATATTTGTTAGCTCGTGCAATTCAATTCTTTGCACCAGGTATACCTCAAGTTTATTATGTGGGAATGCTTGCAGGTGAAAATGATATTGAGTTAATGGAATCAACTAAAAATGGAAGAGATATAAATCGTCACTACTATACAAAGGAAGAAATTGGAGAAAACTTTAAAAATAGAAAGATAGTAAATTATATTAGAGATTTAATGAAGTTCCGTAACAGTGATCCAGCTTTTGGATTAGATGGAGAATGTATTACAGACGTTAAAGGAAGTGAAATGATAATAACTAGAAAGTGCGGAGAATATACTGCTGTATTAAAAGCAGATTTAAAAACTCATGATTTTACTATTGAAGCACAATCTAAAAAGTATGTATTTAACTAAATTCACCTATTAAAAGTTTTAAGTGATGAGTTATGATTAAAGCAAATTAATAAAGCATATATGTTAATATTCAGGTAATTTTTAATTGGGTTAAATCCAGTTGATTGTGAAGATATTATGAAATATAAGGGGAGAATAAATATGAGGAAAGAATGGTGGAAAGAGAGTGTAGTTTATCAGGTATATCCAAGAAGTTTTAAGGATTCAAATGGAGATGGAATTGGGGATTTAAGAGGAATTATTGAAAAGTTAGATTACTTAAAGGAGTTGGGAATAGATGTAATATGGCTATCTCCAGTATATAAATCACCAAATGATGATAATGGATATGATATAAGTGATTATGAAGATATAATGGATGACTTTGGCACAATGGAAGATATGGATGAGCTTATTAAAGAAGGTAATAAGAGAGGGATAAAGATTCTCATGGATTTAGTAGTTAACCATACTTCCGACGAACATAAGTGGTTCATCGAGGCCCAAAAGTCAAAAAATAACCATTACCGAGATTATTACATCTGGAGAGATCCTGTAAATGAATCAGAACCTAATGATTTAACTTCTGCATTTGGCGGTAGTGCATGGGAATATGATCAAGAGTCTGGGCAATATTATTTACACTTTTTTAGTAAAAAGCAGCCAGATTTAAATTGGGAAAATGAAGAAGTACGTAACAGAGTTTATGATATGATGAATTTCTGGATAGATAAAGGTATTGGCGGGTTCAGAATGGATGTTATTGATCTTATAGGAAAGATTCCTGATAAAAAGATAAAAGAAAATGGCCCAAAGCTTCATGAATATATTAAAGAAATGAATAAGAAAACCTTTGGAAATAAGGATTTATTAACAGTTGGAGAAACTTGGGGATGCACTCCAGAAATAGCTAAACAATATTCAAATCCAGATGGCAGTGAGCTTAGTATGATATTTCAATTCGATCACATCGTATTAGATCAACAGCCAGGTAAAGAAAAGTGGGATTTGAAACCATTAGAATTAGTGGATTTAAAGAAAGCATTATCAAGATGGCAAGTGGAATTAGATGATACAGGATGGAACAGTTTATTTTGGAATAATCATGATCTACCAAGAATAGTTTCAAGATGGGGAAATGATAAAGAATACAGAGTAGAAAGTGCAAAAATGTTAGCTACATTACTTCATGGAATGAAGGGAACGCCTTATATATATCAAGGTGAAGAACTTGGTATGACAAATGTAAGGTTTGAAGATCTTGAAGATTATAAAGATATAGAATCCCTTAATATGTACAAAGAAAGAAAAGAAAAAGGTTATAGTCATGAAGAAATAATGGAGTCTATTTATACAAAGGGAAGAGATAATGCTCGTACTCCAATGCAGTGGAATGATAGTGAAAATGCAGGTTTTACAAGTGGAAAACCATGGATAAAGGTAAATCCTAATTATAAAGAGATAAATGCAAAATTACAACTAAATGATGAAAACTCTATATTTAATTATTATAAGAAACTAATTAAAATTAGAAAAGAAAATCCAATTGTAGCGTATGGGAAATATGATTTGATATTAGAGGATAACAAAGACATATTTGCATATGCAAGGACTTTAGAAAATGAGAAGTTATTGATTATATGTAATTTTACAGCAAGAAAAACAGTATTTAAATGTGAGGATTTAATTTCTATGCGCGTGGTCTAAATCCACCGTCTTTAGACGGTATAAGCTTTTAGCCTTTTAAGAAATTGTGAATATGACCATACTAATTACTAAGGATGGTGATTTAGTATGGATGAGTATAAC
>Ga0183101_1000056_pt6 | contig 14789 bp, 15 predicted proteins | sample Biomet3_FD_127790 | JGI IMG/M metagenome (GOLD analysis project Ga0183101, IMG submission 127790) | Microbial communities from bioreactor (seeded with sewage sludge) at LBNL, California, USA - Biofuel metagenome 3 | ecosystem: Engineered > Bioreactor > Anaerobic > Unclassified ... | reverse complement strand
CCACGTGGCCGTAGGTGGATGTGGGCATGATGCGGCCCGGCGGCAACGCCTTGCTGAAGCCTGAGCAGCAGGGGCTGGCCGATCTGACGGCCAGCACGCTGACCGACGGGGCGGGAAAATTGAATGCCCAGGGCATGGAACGGTATTTTGCCGACAGAGCGGCGTCCTTCTCCGCCAAGGCGGGGCTGCAAACGTTCACGGTTTCGCTCACAGGCCCCGCCCGCTTCAATGCGGATTATTTCTCCATGTTGGGGCAGGTGCTGCGGCAACCACGGTTCGAGGCCAAGGAAGTGCGCCGCGAAGCCGATGACATGAAGGCCGCCATTCGTCAGCGGGCTGACAGGCCCACCGCGTTTTTGTTCTCGCGCGTCAATCCCTTTCTTTTCCCCGGCGGCCAGCCCTATGGCTATGACAGCCTGGGCACGCCGGGCAACCTGGACAAATTCACGCCCAAAGATGTGCGCGGTTTTTGGCAGAAGCAGCTTGCCCAGCCCTGGGTGCTTTCCGTAGCGGGCGATTTTGACCGCGAGGCCGTGCTGGCTTTTGCCCGCAGCTTGCCAGCGCCCGACGGCAAGGGCGTTCTGGTGCCGTCCCCCTCGTGGAGCGACGCCCGCAGCCTTGATCTGCACCTGCCGGGCCGCAATCAGGCCCATGTTCTGCAAATGTTCAAGGCCGTGCCGCCCACCAGCCCCGATGCCCCCGCGCTTATGCTGCTGCAGTCCGTGCTTTCGGGCCAAAGCGGCCTGCTGTTCAGCCAGATGCGCGATGATCAGGGGCTTGGCTATACGGTAACGGCCTTTTACCGCGCCATGCCGCAGGCTGGCATGATGGCTTTTTACATTGGCACCACGCCGGAAAAGGTGGAGCAGGCGCGGCAGGGATTTGCAAAAATCATTGCCGACATCAAGGCCACCCCCCTGCCCAAAACATTGCTTGAGGCCGGGGCCAACCGCCTGCTGGGCGAATATTATCGCGACAAGCAGAGCCTTGGCTCCCGTGCGGGCGTGGCCGCCACCGATGCCGTGCTGGGCTTGCCCAATGACTTCAGCAAGTCGCTCATCGACAAGGCCGCCACGCTCACGCCCGAAGAGGTGCAGGCCGTGGCCAAAAAATATCTGGATGAAAAAAATATGTATAATATGACGCTGCTGCCGTAGCCCCGCACCGGGAGCGGCAGCGCCGGTCCACCAGGATTTGTGCGTGATGCGTGCGCGGGCGGGCTGCAACAAATGCGGCGCGCCCGCGCAGGGGCGCTGAAAAAAAGGCAGTTTCCTTCGGAATCTCTGGCTGGCTGCTCCGGGGAAACTTGGGCGTATCAAGCCTGTGGTAAGGCCGCGCCAAGGCCCGTCACTCCTTGATTTCATCGGGAATGCCAGTGCCGTGGCGCGGCCTTTGCCGCCTAAAAAACTGCGTGCGCAAGGGGTGCATATCTATACAAAAAAAGTTTTTATGGCTGTATTTTTCGGCAGGCGGCGGGCGAAACAAAATGTCAAGATGGCGGTAAGTCGTCATAAAACAGAAGGCCGCCTTGAAAACAGAACGGTGGTGGGGTAGGTTCTTCCTCGCGCTATGAAAGCTACTTTCCTTGGAAAGTCCGCCGGGCGATGGCCATGGGGTATGGTCGCGCCGGGTAGGAGAGCGCATTTTTTTTGATTGTCGGGTACTAACGTTTCACAAACCGTATTCAACAACAGCAACGCTGCGCGCCCCCACTAAGGGGTTCAGCAGCCGCCAGGGCAGACACACCATGCGCGCCTGGGCTGTTTTGCGGCCTGAAGAGTGGTGAAATTTTTGGCTATCGAAAAAAAAGAACAACAATATAGCTATGTTGCTATGTGTCTTGGAAAGGTTTTTTTGCCCTGTCAATTGACAGGAAGGCATTGTTTTGAGATTTTCTAGACATTGAAAGCGCCACTGGGCTTAATAGGGAATCCCCGTGAAAATCGGGAGTGGACCCGCCGCCGTGAGCCTGAGCAACGCCGCTTTTCCATGCGCGCCACTGGATGAACCGGGAAGGCCGAAAAGCGGAAGGCAAGCCGGAAGACCTGCTTTCAATCGTTCTATTAAAGGTGCGCCAGCAACGGGCTTTTGCCGGTGCGCCGTCCGAAAGGCCATATTGCACGGCCTGTCCGCCCGCTTTGTCGGGCGGCGTTTTGTTCATAGCCCACACGTTGGAGCGTGTTCATGCCCGCCAGCATCACTAAGCGCGACGGCACGGAAGTGCCTTTTGATTCAGTCAAAATTCTCAATGCCATCACCAAGGCCAATCAGGCCGTTGGCGGCGAGGACATGTCGCCCACGGATCTGCTGTTCGTCACCGAAAAGGTGTGCAAAAAGCTTGAAACGCGCAGCCTCAAGCATGTTGAAGAAATTCAGGATGTGGTCGAGGAAACGCTGATTCAGTACGACTATGCCAAAACGGCCAAGGCGTACATTCTGTACCGGGCAGAACATACGAAGATCCGCAATGCGGAATCGTATTTGATGGATATCTATAAAAAGCTCACCTATTCCCCGGCGCTGCAGGAAGACATCAAGCGTGAAAACGCCAATATTGATGGCGACACGGCCATGGGCACCATGCTCAAATATGGCTCCGAAGGGTCGAAGTTTTTCATCGACAACTATATTCTGCCCAAGGATGCCTCCGCCGCGCACCTCAACGGCGATATCCATATTCATGACAAAGATTTCTACATGCTCACGGAAACGTGCTGCCAGATAGATCTTATCCCGCTGTTTAAAAACGGGTTTTCCACCGGGCATGGGCATCTGCGCGAGCCCAATTCCATTGAGAGCTATTCTGCCCTGGCCTGCATTGCCATTCAGGCCAACCAGAATGAAATGCACGGCGGCCAGAGCGTGCCGCATTTTGACTATTCCATGGCTGGCGGCGTTATCAAAACCTATCGCAAGGAATATGAGCGCGCCCTTGCCTCCTTTGTGCGCATTTCCGAGGGGCTGAGCGAATCGGCTGCATTCGCGGCCGCCAAAGAGCTGATGCAGCGCCTGGCGGAAGATCCGCGCCTTGGCAACAGCGAGGAATACGGCAAGACTCTTGTTGCCGCCGCGCCCGAAGCCAAGCGCGACCTTGTGGCCAAGGCGCACGCCTATGCCGTTGAAGAAGCCCTCAAATACACCGAGCGGCGCACCTATCAGGCCATGGAAGCCCTGATCCACAACCTGAACACCATGAATTCGCGCGCCGGGGCGCAGGTGCCCTTCAGCTCCATCAACTATGGCACCGATATTTCCGCCGAGGGGCGCATGGTGGTTAAAAACCTGTTGCTCGCCACCAAGGCGGGGCTGGGCAACGGCGAAACCTCCATCTTTCCCGTGCAGATTTTCAAGGTCAAATCCGGGGTCAACTATAACCCCGAAGATCCCAACTATGACCTTTTCAAGCTGGCCATGGATGTTTCGGCCATGCGGCTTTTCCCCAATTTCAGCTTTCTCGACGCGCCCTTCAACCTGCAATATTACCACGCGGACGACTACAACACCGAAGTGGCCTACATGGGCTGCCGCACCCGCGTGCTCGGCAACATCTATGACAAGGACCGCGAGGTAACCTGCGGACGCGGCAACCTGAGCTTCACCTCCGTGAATTTGCCGCGTCTGGGCCTGGAAGCCCACAAGGACATCAGCCGGTTCTACGCCCTGCTGGACGAAAAAATCGACCTGGTGTTCCGCCAGCTGCTGCACCGCCTCAAGATTCAGAGCGCCAAAAAAGTGCGCAACTATCCTTTCCTTATGGGCGAGGGCATCTGGCTTGATTCGGACAAGCTGGGCTGGGACGACAGCATTGAAGAAGTGCTCAAGCACGGCACGCTGACCGTGGGCTTTATTGGCCTGGCGGAAACCCTCAAGGCCCTTATTGGCAAGCACCATGGCGAAAGCGAAGAGGCCCAGAAGCTGGGGCTTGAGATCATTTCGCACATGCGCGCGCGCTGTGATGAAGAGGCGGAAAAAACCGGCCTCAACTTCTCGCTCATCGCCACCCCGGCGGAAAGCCTCAGCGGGCGCTTCGTAACGCTGGACAAAGCCCGCTATGGCAGCATCCCCGGCATCACAGACCGGGAGTATTACACCAACTCTTTCCATGTGCCGGTGTATTGCCCCATCAAGGCCTTCAAAAAGATTCAGATCGAAGCCCCGTATCATGCGCTGACCAACGCCGGGCACATTACCTATGTGGAACTGGATGGCGACACCTGCAAAAACCCCGAGGCCTTCGAAAGCATTATTCGTTACATGCATGATCAGGGCGTGGGCTATGGCTCCGTCAACCATCCCCTGGATCGTGACCCCATCTGCGGTTATGTGGGCGTGATCAACGGCGTGTGCCCCCGTTGCGGCCGCAAGGAAGGGGAGGGCGTGAGCGCCGAACTGCTTGACGAACTACGCAAAAAATACCCGCACACTCCCAAATGGGACTAGCGGTTACATACACTTATCAACGTTTTTTTGTCGCAAGGAGAAGAGCACATGCTGATGAAATCGCGTCTGTTCAAGGAAACCAAGCCCGAGCAGAAACTTGTGGGCCAGGGCGTGGGATTTGAGCGCACCCGCCGCATCACCGGATATCTTGTGGGAACGCTCGACCGCTTCAACAACGCCAAGCGCGCCGAAGAGCGCGACCGCGTTAAACATGCCTGAGGCGGTTGACGCCGAAGTCATGCGGTTGTCGGGCATTGTGGAGGAATCCATAGTGGACGGGCCGGGGCTTCGGTATGTGCTGTTCACGCAGGGGTGCCCGCACCATTGCAAAGGGTGCCACAACCCGCAGACGCACAGTTTTGAGGGCGGCTTTCCGTTTACGGCGGAGGCCGCCCTTGACCAGATGCGCGAAAATCCGCTGCTGTCGGGCATCACATTGTCCGGCGGCGAGCCTTTCGAGCAGCCCCGGGCCCTGTGCGCCGTGGCCGAAGGCGTGCATGCCATGGGCAAAACCGTGGTGACGTTTACCGGCTATACGTATGAAGCGCTGCTGGCGCGTCACGACGATGTGTGGACAGCCCGGCTTTTGGAGCTGACGGACATCCTTATTGACGGGCCCTATGTGGAAAGCCTGCGTGATCTTGAGCTGCGCTTCAGGGGCAGTTCAAACCAACGGGTGCTTGAGCGCGAAGATAGACAGGCCCTTGCCGCAGCGTTGCGGCACACGTAGCACAGCCCATTTTGGTTTTTTTACCCGCGATTCGCGGTTTTTTCTTTTTTGGCGGGGCCGCCATAAACGGACTGCGTGTGGGCGGAGCTAAAAGGCCGCGCGCAACAGCCGGGGCGGGTGCGGTTCTATTTTGTCAGCGTCATGCCTTCGGCAGTGCTGGCGCACAGCCTGCGCATGGCCACAAAATTCGCGGCGGCGCGGCGCTGGGCGCGGATGCGCTCATGGTTGACCAGCGCCACATGTTCCGCCAGCAGTTCCACGGTGGGCATATCCAAATACCGCAATTCAGCCATGGACACGATGATGCTCATGGCCTGGGTCAGGGGCATGCCCTTTCGGTAGGGGCGGTCTTCCGTCAGCGCTGTAAAAACGTCGGCCACGGCGATGATGCGCATGGGCAGGGTCAGCCTGGCCGCATTCAGCTGGCAGGGGTAGCCCGTGCCGTCTATGCGCTCGTGGTGCCGTCCGCCCCATTCGCTCACGCAGCTGAACCCCGGGATGGACCCCAGCAATTCCATGCTGATCTGCGCGTGCTTCTGGATGATGGTCATTTCCTCCGGGGTGAGGGCCTCGGGCTTTTCAAGAATATCAAGTGGAACGGCCAGCTTGCCGATGTCGTGCAGCAGCCCGGCCACATACATGGTTGTGAGGTCGCGTGAATCGGCCATGCTGGTGAGCTTGAGCAGCATGCGCGCCGTGTGCGCCACGCCCAGCGAATGGGTGGCGGTGAAAGGGCTTTTGGAGTCGATGGTCTGCGAAAAAAGTCCGCACAAGCCCACAAGTTGGCGTGGGCCCAGCAGCACAGAGCCAAAGGTGGCGGCAAGGTGGTTCACCATGCCCTCCCGGCTATACAGCAGCGCCGCCGCATCCGCATCTTCCGCCAGGTCGGCCAGCGCGGCAAGGGCGCGCGGGGCATATTCCCGCTCCCGCACCTGCTGGGTTTTGCAGGCATCAGCCAAAGATTGCTTGTTATTGGCGCGCAGGGCAATGTCCAGCCTGTCGGCCAGGTGAATGCAGTTCGCGGCCAGGGCTTGCTGTGGCCGTGGCGTTGCATATGCCTGCCATTCCGTGTGGTGGTGCAGCACCATGTCGCACACGGGCAGCGGCAGGCCAGCTGTTTTGCAAAAAGCCCAACCGGCGCGGCAATGCTGGTTTTTGTTTTGCTCAAAAACAAGGTCGCGCGTGTCGCTTTTCAGCGGGATGGCCCCAATATCATGCAGCATGCTGGCCATGAGCATATGTTTGCGCGTGGTTTGCGGCAGGCGCAGCCGCGCGGCAAGAAGCTGGCTGAGAAACGTAACCCGCACATGGTGGCCCGCCAAAAATGGCGTGACAAGATCCAGCGCGTGAGAGAACCCCATGAGCAGGTCGAAAAGTCTGATGGGCCGCATGGAAACCTCGTTTGTTCGCGCCGTTCAGCTAGCCAAAGAAAAATAATAGGACAGCAGAATATTCCAGGCAAGGGCCCGCAGTGAAATGCTGCGATCGCGATCGCTGCCACGGAACGGCGTCGCAACCGTGCCGCACGCCTGGGCCGTGTATTCCGAATGTCTGTTGCCGTTAGCTCCGCGGTGCTCAGCGCAACGCAAATTGCGCCGTTGCGCGCGTTAAAATGGCGGGCAAGCGTATGCCTTTACTGCAGCATGAAAAGCGTTTCAAGCGGAAAAACAGGGGTAAACGCAATCCCCGCCCGTGCCGCTGCATGGCGGCACGGGCGGGGAAAATGCGGGTTGGCGACAGGTTGCGCCGTGCCCCGGCTAATCTTTGAAGGGCGAGATCATGCGCAGGGTCTTGATGACATCGGGGAAGTTTTTGATGACAAAATCCACCTCTTCCTGCGTGGAGTAGCGGGAAAGGGAAAGGCGCACGGAGCCGTGGGCAAAGGTGAACGGCACGCCCATGGCGCGGAGCACATGCGAAGGCTCAAGGCTGCCGGAGGTGCAGGCGGAGCCGGAGCTGGCGCAAATGCCGAGCCTGTCGAGCATCAGCAGAATGGCTTCGCCTTCCACATTCTTGAAGGCGATATTGGTGGTGTTGGGCAGGCGGTTTTCCACATCGCCGTTGACCATGCAATCGGAAATGCTCTCCACCAGGCCCTTTTCAAGCCTGTCGCGCAGCATGGCCACGTTGACGCGCTCTTCCTGCATGTGTGTTGAGGCAAGCTGGGCGGCCATGCCAAGGCCGACGATATACGGCACGTTTTCGGTGCCCGCGCGGCGGCCGCGTTCCTGGTGCCCGCCCCGCAGGAAAGGCCGGAAGCGAACGCCCTTGCGCACATAGAGCACGCCAATGCCCTTGGGCGCGTGCAGCTTGTGCCCGGAAAGGGAGAGCATGGAAGCGGGCAGGTGGGCCAGGTCGATGGGCGTTTTGCCCACGGCCTGCACCGCGTCGGTGTGGAACAGAATGCCCTTTTCGCTGGCCATTTCAGCCATGCGCTGAATGGGGTAGATGTTGCCCACCTCGTTGTTGGCAAACATGATGGAGGCCAGCGCCGTGTCGGCCGTGAGGGCCGCCGCGTATTCGTCAAGGTCGAGCCTCCCCTTGTTGTCCACGCCAAGGTAGGTCACGCGGTAGCCCTGGCGTTCCCAGTGCTGCATGACATTGAGCACGGCGGGGTGTTCCACGCGCGTAGTGATGAGGTGGCGTTTTTCGGGCTGGGTTTGCGTGGCCGACCAGATGGCGGCGTTGTCGCTTTCCGAGCCGCAAGAGGTGAAGATGATTTCGTCCGGGTTGGCGCCCAGCAGTTCCGCCATGCGTTCGCGCGCGGTTTCCACTGCGTCGGCCACCTGCCCGCCGAAGGTGTGCATGCTCGAAGGGTTGCCATACAGTTCGCCCAGATAGGGCAGCATGGCGTCGCGCACTTCAGGGGCCACGGCGGTGGTGGCGTTGTTGTCAAAATAGATGGTCTTCATGACGGTTAGGCCTCCTCCACCACGATATCGGCTTCAACATGTTCGCGCAGCAGGCGTTCCACCAAGTCGCGGATGGTCACTTCGCTGGCCCGGCACTGCGAGCAGCGGCCCCGCAGGGAAACCACAACGCGCAGGCCGTCCACATCGATCAGTTCGATGTCGCCGCCGTCGGCGGCAAGCTGCGGGCGGATTTCTTCTTCAATGGTCTTCAGCACCTTCTGCATGCGCTGCACGTTGGTGAGGCGGGGCCGGGGCTTCAGCTCCACCAGCGGCTTTTGCTTGAGCTGCGTGGCCAGAATTTCGGCAATTTCATCAAGGCATTCGCCGCACGCGCCGCCCGCCTTGGTGTAGTTGGTTATTTCCTCAACGGTCTTCAGGCCGTTTTCGGTAATGGCGCGGATGATCTGCGCATCGGTGATGCCAAAGCACTTGCACACGAGCTTGCCTTCCTCGTGGGCATGGGGCACCGGCGGTTCGCCCTTCCACTGGCGGATGGCGGCCTCAAGAGCCTCCTGCCCCATCACGGAGCAGTGCATCTTTTGCTTGGGCAGACCGCCCAGCGCGTTGGTGATATCCTTGTTGGTGATCTTGAGGGCGTCTTCAACCTTCATGCCCTTGACCATGTCTGTGAGCACGGAACTGGAGGCAATGGCGCTGGCGCAGCCAAAGGTTTCAAAGCTGGCGTCTTCGATCACCTGCTGATCGTTGATCTTGAGGTAGAGCTTAAGGGCATCGCCGCACGTCAGGCTGCCGACTTCGCCAACGGCGTTGGCGCCTTCAATGGGTCCTACGTTGTGCGGGTGCAGAAAATGGTCGTGAACGGCCTTAGTGTAGTTCCACATGATTGCCTCCCATAACGGAGCATTTCTCTGATTCTATAATTTCCTGCAATGTGCGCTTATGCAGGAATGAACGGATGTGACCGTCCAGTTCTGTCCAGAACCCCCGCGTGGAACACTGCGCCTCGCGTTGGCAGTGGCGTCCCTTGCTCAAGCAGCGCACGGGTGAAATTTCGCCTTCAAGATGCTGGAATACTTCTTCTATGTTAATATCAGCGGGAGCTTTGGCAAGGGCATATCCCCCGCCGGAACCACGCACCGCGCGCAAAATGCCCATGGGGCGCAGCGCTCGCACAATCTGTTCCAGATAGCCCGAAGAAATGTTTTCTTCGCGGGCCACCTGCCCCAGTTGCAGAAGAGTGCCCTGGGGCTGTGCCGCCAGACGCAGCAAAAAGCGCAAGCCGTAACGGGTTCTGGTAGAAAATCGCATAGGCATCCTCGTGTCCCGCTGCTGTGGTGCGGGGTTAGGCCGACCGGCTCTGCCGGTTGCGGGCAATAGCTGTGAGGCTGAAAGGCGTTTCCTGATACACATAGTAGTTCAGCCAGTTGCAGTAGAACAGGTGCGCGTGGGCCCGCCAGTTCATGCGCGGCTGTGCATTGGGGTCATCGCCGGGGTAATAGTGTTTGGGCGGTTCCGGGTTCATGCCTTTTTCCTGGTCGCGGCGAAATTCCGCATCAAGCGTTTCACGCTCGTATTCAAGGTGCCCGGTCATGAACACTTGCGAATGGTCCAGGCTTTCCACCAGCGTGAGCCCGGCTTCGGGCGATTTGGCAAGAATGCGCAATTCGCTTCTTTTGCTCACATCTTCGCTGCGCACTTCCGTGTGCCGGGAATGCGGGGCCGTGAACGTGTCGTCAAACCCGCGAAACAGGCGGCAGGAGGGCTGCAATATGTCGTGCTGGAAAATGCCCGAAATTTTTGAAGGCAGCGTGTGCTTGGGGATGCCATAAAAATGGTAAAGCGCGGCCTGCGCCGCCCAGCAGATATAAAGCGTTGAATAAACGCGGCTTTGGGCAAAGGCCATGATGTCCAGCAGCTCGTGCCAGTAATCCACATCCTCAAAGGGGAGGTGTTCCACCGGCGCGCCGGTCACGATCATGCCGTCAAAGCTGCCGTGGCGAATTTCCGCAAAGGTTTTGTAAAAACGCTCAAGATGCTGCGCCGGGGTGTTCTTGGATTCATGGGCCTCGGTGCGCAAAAGCGTGATGTTGACCTGAAGGGGCGAGTTGCTCAAGAGCCGCAAAAGCTGCGTTTCCGTAGCAATTTTGGTGGGCATGAGGTTGACGATGGCAATTTCCAGAGGGCGGATGTCCTGCTGGACCGCGCGGTCCTCCGTCATCACAAAGATGTTTTCGCTTTCAAGCGCTGAGCAGGCGGGAAGGTCCGCGGGAATTTTGATGGGCATGTCGATAATCCTTTACAGCAACTTTATGCGGGGTTCCGGCGGGGTGGCCGCCAGCGTCTGCTCGCTAAGTTGCCTGGCGTTGCTTCGCGTGTCGCAGGGCAATCGGCTGAAAGATTCAATGCCGAGGCCGCCCAGGCAGCATCACGTTGAAATGGTTTGCAGCGGCAATGCGGCCGTCTGCAAGTAAGGTTTTTCGCCAGTTCCGGGCGACTGAAGCCCGCCTCGTTAAAACATAGCAGTAAACTATGTTTTGTCAAGGCGGGCTCCAAAAGTTTTTTACACGGGAATTCCAGCCCCGTGTGCGTGGTTATGGCGTTGGCTACAGCTGCACAATATGCGTCTCCGGCGTCAGCGTGCTGCCCGCCGCCTCGATGGCCCGGCGCGCCAGCCTTTCAAGACCGCCACAACAGGGCACGCTCATGCGCAGCACGGAAAGCCCGGCGATGTCGCCGCTTTTAAGCAGGGCGGTCAGTTTTTCGGCCAGCAGGTCGTTGTCTTCAAGTTTGGGGCAGGCGATGATGGGGATGCGCCCGCGCAGCCAATCGGCGTGCAGGTTGGGCAGGGCAAAGCCCGCGCAGTGCGCCGCCAGCAGAATGTGAGCGCCGCGCAGAAATGGCGCGGAGGGCGGCACCAGCCGCAACTGTATGGGCCATGAGGGCAGCTGCGCCTTCAGGTTTTGCGGCCCCGCCTGCACCGCGCCCGGCCCGCCGGCAAGCGGGGTGAACGTGCGCGCCATGCTGCCGGGGCACCCGCCGGATTTCGCGCCATGCGCCTGCGGCGTTGGCGTGCCATCGCGCAGGGCCTTGGCGGCCATGGCCGCTTTTTCGTCAAATTCCGGGGCTTCTTTTTCCACAAGGCGCAAGGCGCCCTGGGGGCAGTTCAAGCAGGCGCCCAGCCCGTCGCAATAAACGTCGCTGACAAGTTTGGCCTTGCCGTCGATGATGGCCAGCGCGCCTTCGGCGCAGTCGAGCACGCATTGGCCGCAGCCGTTGCACTTTTCCTCGTCGATTTCAATGATGGGGCGTTTCATGATCATGCCTCCTCGGCCAGGGCCGTCAGCCCGGCAGGCGCGTCGATGATGTGGTCCGCCTGGGCGGCGCGCAGTTCTTCCGCACCCCTGAAGCCCCAGGCAACGCCGATGGAACGCATGCCCGCATTGCGGGCGGTAAAAACATCCACATTGCTGTCGCCCACATAGAAGGCGCGCGCCGCAGGCACGTTCATGTGCCGCAGCATGTCCAGCGGGGCGTCAGGTTCCGGTTTCAGCGGCACGCCCTCGCGGCCGCCGCGCACCAGAGCAAACGGCACGGAAGGAAAATAGTTGCCTATCAGCCGGACGGTGAGGTCGTCTGGTTTGTTGGAAAGCACAGCCAGCGCGTGCCCCTTGTCGGCCAGGGCGCACAGGGCTTCCGTCATGCCGTCATAGGGGCGTGTGCGCACGCACATGTTTTCGCCATACCATGCCTTGGCCTCAGCCACCAGCGAGGCCAGCGCCGTTTCCGGCAGCTTTTCGGCCTCTCCGGCAGGCAGCGCGTCGCAGACAAGTTTGTGGAATCCGCGCCCGACAAAGAGCCTGTAACTGGGCATGGGATGAACAGGATACCCGTGGGCGGCAAGCGTTTGGTTGCAGGCCTGGCCAATGTCTTCCAGGCTGTTCACCAGCGTGCCGTCGAGATCAAAAATAAAAGCTGTCATTTGCTCTCCTCTGGCCCCGGTAAGCAAGGCAGACTGAGTTTAGCTGAAAAGTGGTTTAAATCACAAGTGCGTAGTGGGTATTAATGCGAGAAAAGCTGCCCGGGTCGTCCTGGGCCTTCCGGCGTGCGCCCTTGCCGCGCGTGGCGTATCTGGACAGAGGTTTCGGGCATTGATACAACAATACTACGGGCAGGCAAACCTGTATGTGACGCCCGTCACGGAGGATACCATGGCAAGACATATACTGAATCTCAAAGGTTTGGGTGAAAAGGCCTCATGGTTGCTGGTGCAGCAGGCTTTGGGCATGCCGGAACCCAAACTACAAACGGACTTTATGGCGCAGCGCGTGGCGTTGCTGATGTTTGTTCAGCATTCACTGCCGGAGCGTTTGTGCGTTTCTGCCGCAGTGCGGCAGATGGGCGGCGCTGTCGTGTATGAGGGCAACCGTGGCATGTGGCGCGCGGAACTGGATAATTATCAGGAACAGCTGCTGCCCGTGTTCAGTTACTACATCGACTGCATGTACACCTATGGGCTGCCGGTGAACGGCGTTGACATGGAGGCCTCGTGCCTGCGGTTCCCTATCATCAATGCGGGCAGCCCCGATGCGCACCCCGCCCACGCCCTTGGCGACATTGCCTGCATGCTGCGCAATGTTCGGTATCTTGATGGCGCGACCTGCGGCTGGGTTGGCTGCGTCAATGGTTCGCTGCATTCGCTGATGCAGGCCACGGCGTGGTTTCCCTTCTCGCTGCGCGTGGCCTTGCCTTCGCGGGTTGATCCCGAACCGCTCAAGGCCGAGGCGGCCAGGCTGGGCACGGCCATCAGCTTTACGGAAAGCCCCGAGGAAGCCGTAGAAGGCGCGAATTTTATTTTTGCGGGCTGCCGCAGCGGCCTGACGGACGAGGAACGTTCCAGCTGGCGCGTTGACGCCAATATGTTGGCAAAAGCGGCGGACGGCGCGCATTTGCTGCTCAGTTCCTCGCCGGTATCGGCTATTTGCGTTGATGACGCCATTTTGGCAAGCAAGGCGTCGCTTTTGGTGCAACAGGCGGAATACCGCCTGCGTGTTCACAAGCGCATGCTGCATTGGGTTTTTCTTGATAATGAGCAAGAGATGTAATGTATGGCTTTACCTTCAGGGCAGAGCGGCCCGCACATGCCGCAGGCCGTAGTGGCGGAACATGCCGCAGGGCTTCCCGTTCTTACTGCCAAAGAACTTATTGAGTTTATACAGCTTTTTTCTTCAACGTTGCTTGGGGCAGGCGGGCAGACCACACGGGTGGACCGCACCGCCTGCCGCATAGCGCGGGCCTATGACTTTGAGGTGGAGCTGGCCATTTTTCCCAAGCACCTCATGCTTTCCGTCATCAAACCGGCGGCGGGGGGCATTCCGGCGGAACGGCGCACGGCCGTGAGTTCCATTGTTTCCGGTGCGCCAAACTTTCAGCGCGTGGCGGCGCTCAACGCGTTAAGCTGGGCCATAGCGGATGAAAAGCTGAGCCTTGAAGAGGCGCGGCAACGCTTCAATGCCATTTGTGCCGTGCCAACCCTCAATCCCGTGCTGCTGCGATTTCTTGTTTCGTGCGCCAACGCCGCTTTCTGCGGCCTGTTCAATGGCGACATCACGGCCATGGGCCTGGTGTTTTGCGCCACGTTGCTGGGCTTTTACTTGCGGCAAAAGCTGCTGCACTGGGGCCTGGACATCAAGGTGACCTTTTTTCTCTGTGCGTTCGCGGCTTCGCTGTTGGCGTCGCTGGGAATCATTCTGCATCTCGGGGCCACCCCGCAAACGGCCATGGCCGCAAGCGTGCTTTTTCTCATTCCCGGCATTCCCCTGATCAACGCCATGCTTGATATCTTGGACGGGCACGTTCTTATGGGCGTTTCGCGCCTCATCCAGGCCAGCACGCTTATCATCTGCATTGCCCTGGGGCTGGCCACAACTATGCTGCTGATGGGGGTGGACTCCCTATGATTATTCTGGAATGTCTTACGGATGCGGGGCTCGCGGCGGTGGCCGCAGTGGGATTTGCCGCCATTTCGCGGCCAACCAAGCGCATTGCCGTTATGGCGGGATTGCTGGCGGCTTTCGGCCATATGAGCCGGTTCTTGCTGTTGCAGGCCCATGTGGGCATTGCAAGCGCCTCGTTGTGGGCTGGCCTGATCATTTCCTTTTGCAGCATGCCCATTGCCCGAAAGTGCCACACCCCGGCGGAAATGTTCGTTTTTCCGGCGCTGCTGCCCATGATTCCCGGCATGTTCGCCTATAAGGCCATTTTGGCGACGTTGCAGTTTCTCAACACTGCCGGAACGCCGGAAGGGCAAAAGGTGCTGGCCTCGTTTGTTTACAACGGCTTGACCGCCTTTTTCATCATGTGCGCCCTGGCTATTGGGGCCATTTTGCCCTTGTTGCTCTTTCACCGTGAAGCGCCCTTGGGGCGTGCCCTTCAACGCTTCGGCGGCAGCAACAACACCCCATTGTAATGCAGCAAGACGGCGGCGAACCTCAGGGGTTGCCGCCGTTTTGCGCATGCGCTCCGGCTTTGCCGCCCGGCGGTTTTTTTTTCGCGCTCAAAAGGGGGAAGAAGGGGGCGGCAGGGTGAACTCTGCCGCCGTTGCGGCGTGAAGGCGTGGGGCCTTCTTGCGCATCAGGCCTGCGCATGAGGCCTCTTCATCCGCCCTGTGCATTCGGCACCCTCTGCCCGCTGCACAGGCGGGCAAAAGGCCCCGGCGAGGGCGTGTGTTAGCCGGGCAGTGCAGCGAA
>Ga0183101_1000006_pt5 | contig 14805 bp, 11 predicted proteins | sample Biomet3_FD_127790 | JGI IMG/M metagenome (GOLD analysis project Ga0183101, IMG submission 127790) | Microbial communities from bioreactor (seeded with sewage sludge) at LBNL, California, USA - Biofuel metagenome 3 | ecosystem: Engineered > Bioreactor > Anaerobic > Unclassified ... | reverse complement strand
GGGGGGCGGGGCGGGGGGGCGGACGGCGGCCCCGCCGCGGCGGCCGGGGCCGTGCCCGGCCGGCCGGGCAGCAGATCGAGTTCGCTTGGCAGGCCCCAGACATCCACCTCGGGCAGTTCGGCGCGAAGGCCGTCGCCGAATCGGCCCGGCAGGCAACCGACCACGGCCAGGATCGGCTTTGGCGAAAGCTCCCGGATGGCCTCGGCCGTGTCGAGAACGGTGCGCACCGATTCCGTGACGGCCGGCTCGATGAACGAACAGGTGTTGAGCAGGACGAGATCGGCCGCTTCCGGGGTGTCCACGGCCCGGGTGCGAAACGGGAGCTGCCCGAGGAGGACTTCGGTATCCACGCGGTTTTTCGGACAACCGAGGCTGACGGTGTAAACCGCATAGGGCTTCTGCATGGGGCGTTCCATCCTTGCCGATGATTTCGCCACGGGCTACCATGCCGGCCGGGGAAGCGCAAAACCATCGGAGGCGCCATGCCGGATACGCCAGTCGCCGCGGATCGCTGCCTTTGCCTCTACGGCAAGGGGGAGGACCTCCTCGATTGCTTCGAATTGGCCCGCCAGGTCGGAGTGGATGTCTTCACCGAAACCCGGCTGGCCGCCGCCGCGTCCCCCCCGCACCCCCCCGCCCCCCCCGCCCCGCCCCCCCCCGCCGCAAATGCCGCCACCTGACTGCGCGTTGCTGCCAGCCAATGCGCATAGTCGGGCTGGCCCTGCTCCAGCAGGGCCGCCTGCCCGCTGCTGGCAACCAGCGTAAACCCGGCTGCCGCAAACTTTTCCGCTTCGCTGGCCTTGGTAAAAATAAAAAAATGGCCCAGGCCGCGCTCTTTGCCGTGCAGCACCAGGCGGCTCAAAATAGCCGTGGAAACTCCGCCGCCCTGCGCCTGAGGCGCTACGCAAAAACCGCACAGCACCGCGCCCGCCAAAAACCCGCAGGCGACCATGACCCCGTCTTCGTAATATCCAAGGCCATAGTCGCACCCGGCGGGCATGCCCAGCCCGGCGGCGGCCAGCAGCCTTTCGGCCTCGGCCCGTTCCGTGTCGATCAGTATTTCGCGGTACTCCTGCATGCGCTTTCCCCGTGGGCATGCGCCCGATCAGTGCGGCTGTTCAAGACAGGCAGTCCCCGAAAGGCGCAAGCGCCCTTCGGGGAAGCCTGATCGCGTGCGCTGTTAGCCAGCGTAAAATACGCGCATGAGGATAACGGCAATAACCACCATGGATGCGCCGCCGATACGCGTGGATATCTGCGCAAAAGGCATGAGCTCCATGCGGGACGAGGCCGACAGGATGGCCACGTCGCCCGTGCCGCCAAGGCCGCTGTGGCAGGCGGTAACCAGGGCCGCCTCAACGGGGTACATGTTCAGGAAGCGGGCGGTAAGAAAACCGCACGAAATCATGGAAAGTACGGTCGCCATGACGGTGATGACATAGCTGGGCTGGATAACGGCCACCACATCCTGCCAGGGGGTGTAGCACACGCCGATGCCCACCAGCAGGGCCCAGGTGAGGTTTTTGGAAACAAACAGGTAAAACTGCTTGGCGCTTTTTTCGACAATGGCCGGCATGATGCCCAGAGCCTTAACGATGGCGGCGGACAAAATCATGATGATGGGCGCGGGGATGGGAATGATCATGTTGACCAGCATGCCGAACAGGTAAAAACAACAGGCGGTAAGCAGCCCCATGCCCAGAATGGTCACGTCGATGACTTCTTTTTCCTCGGTGGGCAGCAGGGTGTCGTCGCCCATGCGCACCAGCTTGCCGTTGCCGGTGCTTTCAGGGTGTTTGATGGCGTAGCGGCGCAGCATGCCCGCGCAGATGATGGCGGTTACGTTGCCAAGCATGGCAGCCGGGGCCACCATGGCAATAAACTTGCCAGGGTCGACGCCCTGAATTTCGGCATATCCGGCGGAGAGGGGCAATATGCCCTCGCCTACGCCACCCGAAATGATGGGAATAACAATGTAGAAAAAGCTTTCAAACACGCCGTGCCCCAGCAGCGTGCCCACGCCGGTACCCACGATGCAGCTGGCCAGCGTGCCCAGAATGAGCGGCACAAACATGCGCAAAAAGCCCTGGATGAGCACCTGCCGGAGCATGCCCAGGATGCTGCCCGTCACCAGGCTGGCGATGTAAAAATACAAAAAGTTCGCGCCGCCGCCCTTGCCGCCGGTAAAGTGAAAAATGGCGTCTTTGGCAGGGCCGTCCAGGATGCCGTAAAAAACCAGCACGGAAGGCACAAAAATGGAAAGGATGGCTGGCCCGCCAATATCTTTGAGCACGGGCAGCCGCAAGCCCATGTCGCCCAGCAGGATACCCAGAATCAGCATCATGGCGAAACCGCCAATCATGTCCTTGGGCAGCTTGCCGTAATGTGCGGCCAAAAAAACCACCGCGGCAAAGAACACGTAGACCGGCAGCGGCACTGTACCGATCTTGAAATTGAGCAGCTTGTCCCAAAGCCCTTCGGAACCGGCTTCAAAATGCTTGTTTTCTGCGGTTTGCATGACATTGACCCTCCGTGGAGTATTTGATCTTTGTCTATGCCGCCGCCGCAGATAAATCTTTTTATGTAAGTTATAAAAAAGTTTCGTAAGTTATGTAACTTTGCCGTGGTTTTTTATGCCGTCCAGACGGATGCCGGGCGTGGCGCGACAGCCCCGCAGGGCCTTGACCGGCCAGCGCCTGGCCCAGTGCCTAGCCCAGTGCCCGCCATGCTATGAATACACCTATGGCCATGCACAGCCCGCTGACCATGCGCTTGAGCAGTCGCACCGGCACGCGGTGGGCTATGTGAGCGCCCACGCCGATGCCCACAAGCTCGCAGGCCGTAATCCACCAGACCATGGAGTAGGCAATAAAACCGTTGCCCATATTGCTTGCCGAGCCGGAAACGGAAATGACCATCTGCAAAACCTGGCTGGTGGCAATGCACTGCAGCGGCGCGTAGCTGAAAAGCAGCATCACCGGCACGGAAACAATGCCCCCGCCAGCACCGGTCATGCCGCACAAAAAGCCCGTAAACAGCCCGATGCCAAAGAGCAGCAGCGTATTGCCCCTGGGGCTGAGCCGCTGGGCGAGCCCCGTGCCCTGCCCTGCAGGCAGCATGGAATACAGGCTGGAAAAAACGATCAGTGCAGCCAGCACCATATTGAGCGCCCGCGCCGGAATATACGCCCCCACATGTGCGCCCGCGTAGCCGGACAAAAAACTGCCCGCCACAACCGGCAAAGTGACGCGCCAGTCGATGGTGCCGTAACGCTGATAGCTTGCCGTGGCCACTATGCCCGCAAACAGAAAGCTGAACAGTGCCGTGGCCATGGCCTCGTGCGTACCAAGCCCGCCAAAATACATGATGGCCGGTATAAGCAGCACGCCGCCGACGCCTGTTGCGCCAATAAGCGTACCCACGAGAAAGGACGAAACAGCAAGTGCCGCCAGCATGAAAAACTCCTTCCGGCGGCTGCGGCATGCGGCAGCGTGCCGGGCTGAGGGTTTGCCCGGCACGCACTCGCCGTGTCCGGGCGGGTCGCCCTTCTCCGCCGCTTGCAGACAAAACGCCGCCCCGCTGTATGAGTCAGGGCGGCGCAAGACTGAAAAGGGCGGGGTCCGGCATAAGACCCCGCCCAGGGGAGGAGGGTGTTTCAGCCCTAAAGCAACTAAACCGCCGCGTCGGTCACAGTGGCGGCGGCGGCATCATTCGCGACGGCCGCCTTGCTGGCCGTGGCGGGCTTCAGCAGGTCGGTACGTTCACGCAGGGTTCCGAGCCAGATGGTCGAAATCGTGCTGAGAATGCCCGCCGCCAGCAGATAGCCGCACAGGTACCAGGGCTGCGAGCCGTTGGCCTGCACCAGCATGGTGGCGATCATGGGCGTGAGGCCCGAGGCAAAGATGCCCGAGAACTGGTACACAAACGAGATGCTCGAGTAACGCACAGTGGGGTCAAAACTGTCGGAGAACAGGCTGGCCATGCTGGCGTAGGCAGCGGCGTACACAATGCCGAAGGGCACGATGATGGCAAGATAGACAAAAAACAGGTTGGTAGTGGCGTAGTTGTGCAGCACCCAGAACACGGGGAAGGACGTAACGCCAAGCAGCAGAGCGGCAGTGCCGAAAATACGGCCCTTGCTGGTGCGGTCGGCCATGGCGCCCCAGACGGGAATAAACACGGCCATCACAGCCGAGGCCACAACCACGGCCATCAGGGCTACCGTACGGTTAACGCCGCAGGTATTGGTAAGATAGGTGAGAGAAAACACGCCAAACACGTTAAAGGCAATACCTTCAACAACACGCGCGCCCACGCAGGCCAGCAGTGTTTTGGGGTAACGCTTGAAGGCGTCGAGCATGGGGTAGCGGATTTTTTCCACATGCTCTTTGTGCGAGGCAAAATCCTGGGTTTCCTGCACTGAAGTACGGATGTACGCGCCAACCAGCACCAGCACGGCGCTCAGCACAAAAGCCAGCCGCCAACCCCAGGCGATGAAGGCCTCGTCGGGCAGCAGCCACGAGAGCATGCCGATCACGCCAGATGCCAGCATAAGCCCGATCGAGAGGCCTATCTGAGGCAGGCTGCCGTAAAAGGCGCGCTTGTGGGCCGGGGCCGATTCAAAGGCCATCAGCACCGCGCCGCCCCATTCGCCGCCAAGGCCTATGCCCTGGGCAAGGCGGCAGGCCACCAGCAGTATGGGCGCCCAGATGCCGATGCTGTCGTAAGAGGGGATGCAGCCGATAAGCACTGTGGCCACACCCATGATCTCAAGGGTGAGGATAAGCATTTTTTTGCGGCCGATCTTGTCGCCAAAATGGCCAAAAACAAAACCGCCAAGCGGGCGGGCCACAAAGCCCACGGCAAAGGTGGCAAAGGCCAGAATGGTGCCTACGCCGGGCGAAAACGAAGGGAAGAACAGCTTGTTGAACACAAGCCCGGCCACCACGCCATAAAGGAAAAAGTCATACCATTCGATGACCGCGCCCATCAGCGAGGAAATAACCACGCGGCGCAGGTTTGCCTTGGCATGTGCGTCATTAACGGCGTTCATGTGTTTTCTCCTTATGACAGGCCCAGCACGCGGCGGGCGTTTTCATACATGACCTTGCGGCGGGCTTCTTCAGAAAGATCAAAGTGTTTGTAGGCGTCAAGGGCGTCGGCCAGTTCCACAAAGGGGTGGGCGCTGGCAAAAAGGACCTTGTCGGGAATAAGATCGTTCATGGCGCGTACATACACGTCGACCATGGGCGCGCGCTCATATTCCGAAATATCCATGTACACGTTGGCGTTGCGCAGGCATGTGTAGATGGCCTCGTTTACAAATGGGTACCCGCCGTGGCTCATGATGATGGTCAGCTCGGGAAAATCCCTGGCAACCTTGTCCACGTCGCGCGGATCCGCGTATTCCAGGATGGCTCCCGGTACCTGCGGCGGCGGGGCCATGGTGATGAAGACCGGGATATTCAGCTCGCAGCACTTGCCGTACAGCGGGTAAAACCGTGCCTCCGAAGCGGGGATGTGCGCAAGGTACGGGTCAATGGCAATGCCCTTCATGCCGTAATCGGCCACCACGCGCTCAATCTCGCGCACCGCGTCCATTTTTTTGTGCGGATCAATGCCCCAAAACCCCACAAACTTTTCGGGATAAGCCCGGCAAAACTCCAGCACGCTGTTGTTGTTGGCCGGAAACCCGTACGTGGTTTCGCAGTCACGACCGGTAATGACCCCAAGTTCCACGCCAAGATTGTTCAGGTCGGCCACAATCTCGTCAAGGGGCTGCGGCTTGCGGGCGTCAAAGCCTATGGCCTTGCAAGCGGCCTTGAACATGGAGCTGTTCTTGATGCCGTTGATAATCTCTGGCGTATTTGGGCGAAAGCGAAAATCAATCACGTTCATAATGCGGTTCTCCTGAACCCGCTTGGGGGGTTGTGCGGCGCTGGCGGCAAATTCTTTTGCCAGATCCGCGCGGGCTGCCGTGCCGGGCCGCCCGTGCGGGAAACAAACGGTTTCCCATCTCTCTTCTCCAGGCGTTGCTATTTGTAAGCCGTTCAGGTCGCCTCCAACCCGCACGGCTTGTGATTTTTTTCGTTTTGCATGATGTGTGTCAGCTCACAAACCACATTTTTTCGTTCCGTCTATTATAAAAATGAATAATTTTAGATAGATATATATTTTAATTACCTAGCAACAAAGTATGCTTATACGCTACGTCGCAAATTTGCAACAAGCAGGAATGGTTGTCCACTAAGGCAAAACAGCACTTTGTGAAAATAAAAACATGATGGTTTTGCTCATGTTAGGGGAGGGTCGCCGCAGCCCCAAACGGGTGGTGTCGCAAACTTGCGTCGCAATAAATGCCCCTTTTACTGCAAGCCGCTCCTGAGTGGTGCAAATTTGCGACCAGGGCTTGTCCAAAAGCGCACTGCCGGCGAAAAACCGAAACTTTTTTTATAAAAATATAATAATATCATATAATTATAAATTATGGCATATCGCATGCAGAGGGGCAGAACAACCGAGGATTGCCACACCCTTTCGGCGTTCTCCGTGCGGCGGCAACGCGATTGCCCCGCATGCCCCATATTCATATTTCAGGAGTATCGTGATGAGCACCACCACTTGCGAATGCCGCTCCCCTCAGGAACAGCGTTTGTACGACAAGATCGAGGGCAAGGAAGACAAGTTCCGCAAAACCCACACCCGCGTTTTCAAGTTGCTGGAGCGTTTTGAAGGTCAGAAGCCGCGCATCGACATTGAGCGCGCCCTGTACTTCACCCAATCCATGCAGGAAACCGACGGCCAGCCGCTGGTGCTGCGCTGGGCCAAGGCCCTCATGCACATTGCGAAAAACATGACCGTCTACGTGCAGGATGACCAGCTGCTGCTGGGCCGCGCAGGCTGCGACGGCCGTTATGGCATCCTGTACCCCGAGCTGGACGGAGACTTTCTTGATATCGCGGTGCGCGACCTGCCCACTCGCAAGACCTCGCCCGCCACAATCACGCCCGAAGACGCCAAACGCGTTGTTGAAGAGATTGCCCCCTACTGGAAGGGCAAGACCTACCACGAGGCTCTCAACGCCGCGTTGCCCCCCGAGATCCACAAACTTACCTATGATGACCCCATGGGGCTCATCTCGCGCTTTATCGTCAACGAAACCTCGTCCTTCCGCTCATCCATCCAATGGGTGCACGACTACGAAAAAATTCTTAAGCGCGGCTTTAACAGCATCAAGCAGGAAGCCCAGGAAAAGCTGGACGCCCTTGATCCCATGAGCTGCAAGGACACCTGCGAAAAGCGCCCCTTCCTCGAAGCCGTTGTCATTGTGTGCGACGCCATCGTGCTGTGGGCCAAGCGGCACGCCGTGCTTGCCCGCGAAATGGCCGCCAAGGAGACCAACCCCACCCGCAAGGCCGAGCTGCTGCGCATGGCCGACAACGCCGACCATGTGCCCGGCGAGCCCGCACGCGACTTTTGGGAGGCCTGCCAGAGCCAGTGGTTTACCCAGATGTTCTCGCGCATCGAGCAAAAGACCGGCACCACCATTTCCAACGGCCGCATGGACCAGTATTTCTTCCCCTTCTACGCCAAGGACCGCGCCGAAGGTAAGATTACCGACGCTCAGGCCACCGAGCTGCTGGAATGCATGTGGGTGGGCATGGCCGAATTTATCGACATGTACATCTCGCCCACCGGCGGCGCGTTCAACGAAGGTTACGCCCACTGGGAGGCCGTGACCGTGGGCGGCCAGACCACCGACGGACGCGACGCCAGCAACGCGCTGACCTACCTTATCCTCAAGTCCAAGCGCGAGTTTCCGCTGCACTACCCCGACCTTGCGGCCCGCATCCACTCCCGCGCGCCCGAGCGCTATCTGTGGGACGTAGCCGAAACCATCAAGTACGGCTCCGGCTTTCCCAAACTTATCAATGACGAAGAAATTGTGCCGCTGTATGTTTCCAAGGGCGCTACCTTTGAGGAGGCCCTGGACTACGCGGTTTCGGGCTGCACCGAGGCCCGCATGCCCAACCGCGACACCTACACCTCGGGCGGCGCGTATATCAACTTTGCCGCCGCCGTGGAAATGGTGCTGCGCAATGGCCGCATGAAGAAATACGGCGACCAGCAGCTGGGCGTCGAAACCGGCGATCCGCGCAACTTCAAAACCTGGGACGAATTCTGGAACGCTTACGTGCAGCAGCACCTGCTGTTCCTCAAGGCGGCCTTTACCCAGCAGTACATCATCAACAAGCTGCGCGCCCAGCACTTTGCCCAGCCCATGGGTTCGGCCATGCACGACCTGTGCATGAAGCACTGCATCGATCTGCATCAGGAGCAGATCCCCGAAGGCATCAACCTGGGCTACTTTGAATACATGGGCCTTGGCACGGTGGTGGACTCCCTGGCCGCCGTGAAAAAGCTGGTGTTTGAAGAAAAAAAGCTGAGCATGGACAAGCTGCTTGCGGCCATAAACGCAAACTTTGAAGGCTATGACGATGTGCGCGCCATGCTGCGCTCCGCCCCCTGCTACGGCAACAACGACGAGTACGCCGACGCCATTGGCCGCGAGATCGACAAGATTTCCGTGGAATACGGCGGCAAGTACTCCATGAAGGATCTGGGCATCCACAACGACGTGCGCTACGTGCCGTTTACCTCGCACGTGCCCTTTGGCAAGGTGGTTTCGGCCACGCCCAACGGCCGCACCGACGGGTTCCCGCTTTCAGACGGCTCCTCCGCTTCGCACGGCGCCGACGTCAACGGCCCCACGGCGGTTCTGCTCTCCAACTACCACACCAAGAACATGGGCATGCGCGACCGCGCCGCCCGCATGCTCAACATCAAGTTCACGCCCAAGTGCGTCGAAGGCGAGCAGGGCACCGAAAAGCTGGTGTCCTTTATCCGCACCTTCTGCGACCTCAAGCTGTGGCATGTGCAGTTCAACGTGGTCAACAAGCAGACCCTGCTGGCCGCGCAAAAAGACCCGCAGAAGTACCGCAACCTTATCGTGCGCATTGCCGGTTACAGCGCCTACTTTGTGGACCTGTCGCCCGACCTGCAGAACGACCTGATTGCCCGTACTGAACACGACGTGATGTAATATTCAACCGCGCGGCAGCCTCAGCATCCGGGCTGCCGCGCTTTTTTCATAAAGGAAGGGTTTATGTGCCTGGAAGACAGCCAACAGCGGGGCATGGTTTTTAACATACAGAAATATTCGGTTCATGACGGCCCCGGCATAAGAACCATTGTCTTTCTCAAGGGCTGCGCCCTTTCCTGCCGCTGGTGCAGCAACCCCGAATCGCAAAAACGCGAACCGGAGCTGGCATTCAATGCCGGGCGCTGCCTGGGCGTTTCCAAGTGCGGACACTGTATTGTGGCCTGTCCGCACGGCTCCATCACCTTGGGTGATGACGACAAGCTGAACATAGACCGCAGCCGTTGCGCTGCGTGTGATTTGCCCTGCGCCGCTGCCTGCCCGGCACAGGGTTTGCTGGTTTATGGCAAAGAGCGTACAGTGGATGATGTGCTGAATGTAGTAGAACAGGATATGGCTTTCTATGCCCGCTCTGGCGGTGGCCTGACCCTTTCGGGCGGCGAACCCCTGTTGCAGGGTGAATTTGCCGTGGCTTTGCTCCGCGAGGCCCGCACCCGGCGCATCAAGACCGCGGTTGAAACCTGCGGTATGGTCTCGCCCGATACCATCCGCGAGGCCGCGCCATATCTCAATTACGTGCTGTTCGATATCAAGCATATGGACAGCGCCGTGCACGAGGAGCAGACAGGCCTGCCCAACAAGCGTATCCTCGAAAATTTTCGCATTCTGGCAGAAGAATTTCCCGATCTGCCCATACTGGCACGCACACCGATAATTCCCGGCTTTAACGACAGCGAAGAAGCCATTGCCGCCATTGCCGGATTCCTCAAGCCTTTTGAGCGGGTGGAATACGAAATGCTGCCCTACCACCGCCTTGGTACGCAAAAATACCAGTTTCTCGACAGGCCCGTGCCCATGGGCGATGTAAAGCTGGAAACAGAGCACATGAACAGGCTTCAGGCTGTGGCGCAGGGCATCCTGGGCGATCGGCTCCGCATACCCCACTGATAACCACTTACCCCAAACTGACGACCTATGGCATGCAAATCTTCCGAGCTTCTATCAAAACATGTGGAGCGCATACTCGACGCCCTGCCTGAAGGCGTTTTTATAAGCGACGCCTCTGGCACCAGCCTGCGGGTCAACCGCATGTACGAGCAGCTGACCGGGCTGACCCAGGAACAGATACGCGGCAAGAATGTGCGCGATCTGGTACAGGAAGGCACGTTTGACTGCATCCTGAACCCGGAGATCGTGCGCACGGGCAGGCCCACCACCCATGTGCAGCAGCTCAAAAACGGTAAAAAGCTTGTGCTTACGGGCTTTCCCGTTTTTGATGCCAAGGGGGATCTGTGTCTGGTGGTCACGTTTGCGCGCGATGTCACCCTGCTCGCCCAGTTGCAGACCCAGGTGGCCGGGCAGTGCAAGCTTATTGACCAGATCAACGACCAGTTGGCCTACATTGCGCAGGGCGCGGCAAAATCGCGCGAACCTGTGTATGCCAGCCGGGCCATGGGCGACGTGGTTTCCCTGCTGCGCCGCTTTGCGGACACGGACGCGACCGTGCTTATTCTTGGAGAAACCGGCGCGGGCAAGGACGTGTTTGCCCGCTACACCCACTCCCAGTCGGCCCGCAACGATAAAATCCTGCTCAAGGTAGACTGCGGCGGCATTTCAGAATCTCTCACGGAATCCGAGCTGTTCGGCTACATGCCGGGGGCGTTCACGGGTGCTTCCAACAAGGGCAAGGCCGGGTATTTTGAAATTGCCGATGGCAGCACGATTTTTCTGGACGAAGTGGGCGAGTTGCCGCTTTCCATGCAGACGCGGCTCTTGCGCGTGCTCCAGGACGGAGAAATCATGCGGGTGGGCGCTTCCAGCCCGCGCAAGGTGGACGTGCGCATCATTGCCGCCACCAACCGCGATCTGGCCGAAAGCGTGGAGGCCGGGACCTTCCGCCGCGACCTGTACTACCGCCTCAATGTTGCCACGGTGCGCATCCCCCCACTGCGCGAAAGACAGGAAGACGTGCGCCCCCTGGCAGAGCACTACCTCGCCCAGTACACTGCCAAATACCACAAGGCCATGGCCTTTATGGACGTGACCCTGGACATCATGACGGCCTATTCCTGGCCTGGCAACGTGCGCGAGCTGCAAAACCTTGTGCACAGTCTGGTCATCACGCTCAGCGGACCGCTGATTTCCCCGCGCGACCTGCCGCCGCAGATATCCGGCGCACCCCGCGAAGCCTCGTGCTATACCGAGGACATCCTCGCCGCCCGCCGCCCCCTGCGCGACATCATGGCCGAAATGGAGCGGGATTTTCTGCTCAAGGCCATTGAAGTACACGGCTCTGTGCAGCGCGTGGCGGAGCTGTTCCAGATCAACCGCAGTACGGTGTTCCGCAAGTTGCAGGGCGCACGGCGGATTGACTGATGCGTGTGGGCGTCAGGGCTGACAACGCGACAGTCAAGACGCATGCTTCCCCCTTGGTGGTGGGTGCCTTGACGACCTTGGTCATGATTCTCTTTGCCGCCAATTCCCTGCTCTGCCGCTTTGCGCTTGCCGAAGGACAAAACGCTCATCCCCTGAATCCCTCTGTATATACAGCCTTGAGGGCCATTTCTGCCGCCGCCATGCTCTGGCTGCTCCAGATGCGGCGCGGCGGCAATCCGCTGCGTGCTGGCAGCTGGGGCGCGGCGCTGGCGCTGTTTGGCTATATGGCCTGCTTTTCCTGGGCTTATGTTCGGCTATCTGCCGGGGCGGGCGCTCTGGTTATTGCCGTGGCCGTGCAGGCTGGCATGCTCGTGGCCGGGCTGCGGCTGGGGCAACATCCCGGCAAGGCCCAGAGCCTGGGCATTGGGCTTGCCATGGCAGGCCTGGTCTATCTGCTGCTTCCGGGGCTTGATGCGCCGCCAGCAGGGGCTGCTACGGTCATTTTCTGCTCTGGCCTGTGCTGGGCGGCCTATACAATTTACGGCAGGGGCGGCGGCAATGCCGCTGCGGCCACGGCTGGCAATTTTATCCGCTGTGTGCCGCTGGCTGTAGTGCTGTTAGCTTGGGCTGAGGCCTTTGACCAGGCTGGCATGCCCGCCGCATGGCCGTGGGCAGGCGTTGCCTGCGCCCTGGCTGCCGGAGCTCTGGCTTCGGCTCTTGGCTATGTGCTCTGGTATGCTGTTTTGCGCTGGCTCAGCGTGCCCTCTGCCGCTGTGGTGCAGTTGAGCGTACCGCTCATCACCGCCCTTGGCGGTGCCATGCTCATGAAGGAAGCTCTGGGCCTGCGGCTGCTGGTGAGCGCCCTTGCCATTCTGGGCGGCATTTTCTGCGCAACGGTCCTTCCCCATCTGCTACGAAGGCCCTAGGCAAGCCAGCATTGCGCCTGCTCCATCTCCAAGTATGGCTGGATAAAAAACCGCTGCCGCAAAGCTTTGCTAAACGCTACTTCGCGGATGCGGACAGCAGATTGGCCAGGATGACTTCCATCACGCTATAAAAAACTTCAAGGTCTGCATCGGCTATACCCGTCAGGGCTTCAGTGCGCAATTGGTTGCCAATATTCAGGATATCTGTGATGACGTTGTCCGCTTTGGGGGTCAGACATATCCGTCTGGCGCGCCTGTCGCCCTCCACACCCACACGCTCCACAAGGCCCATGCGTTCAAGGCCATCCAGTACCCGCACCAGGGTGGGGCCTTCCACGCCCACAGAAACGGCCAGATCCTTTTGCAGGGCCTTACCGTTCATCCGCGACAAGTGCATGAGCACCAGCCAGCGCGCCTGGGTCAGTCCCAGATGGGAAAGACGCTCGTCAAGCTTGGTACGCCATGTGCGGGAGGTGCGGTTGATGATTATACCAACAAGGTCTCTGGTAGAAGCGCTCATTGTAATGCCCCCATTGTGTGCGTTGCCAGCTTGCAGTTGACACTTTCTTGCCGTCTGCATGGTGCCAACCCAAAACTAATTTTGGCACCAGATGTTATGCACTGCCACATCCAAACGTCTCGCGCAAGTCAGAAAAATTTTCAGAAGCACACTTCAGCCCGCAGAATCAGACCCCGCGCAGAGGATCACCCTGCCAAGCAGATATGCAACACGCTGCGGGAGAACATGTGGGCAAATAGAAAGTATGGGGAAAAGCCCGAAAAATAAAGTAAATAAAATATATAAAAATCAATATAAAAACAAAGTTACCTGACGATGATTAAAACCATCCCCCTGTGCCGCGTCAACTAAAATAGACAGTCCAGAAATATGCGATCGCCAATGCCCTGAATGAATGCGTCAATGTGCACCAGAGCCAGCCGACGTTCCAGAGCCCCGCGTTCGTGTCTGCACCCGCAGAGCATGTCTTCAAGTTCCGTCACATCCCGAACGCCAAAATAATCGCCGAACAGACGAATATCGGCGATTATGCCGTCACGCACATCCATATGTACGTCAAGCACACCGCCAGGGGTCTTTGCGCTGCGCTCAAAGGCGTAGTTGGGTGAATAGCCAAAATTCCAGTACCAGGAGCGGTAGCGTTCTTCTGCCAGAGCCTCGATGGCGGTTATTTCCTCCGCACTCAAGACAGTCTGCCCTGTGGAGTCATCCCCGGCCACAAAGCGCATGAGGTAATTTATGAATTCCTCAATGGGCATGGGCTGGGGCAAAAAATCCACAATATTGCCCACGCGGCCACGCACGCTTTTGACCGATTTATCAATGTACTTTGCGGGGCTGGGCTTAAGCGCGGCACAGACAGAATCCAGGTTGGCAGAATAGAGCAGAGTGCCGTGGTGCAGCAGGCGGTCGCGGTGCATGTGCTGCGCGTTGCCGGAAATTTTGCTTTCGCCCACGACCATGTCGTTGCGGCCATTAAACTCGCAGGGGACGCCAAGGGCATTGAGCGCTTCGGTAATGGGCGTGGCAAAGCGCTTGAAATCCAGCAGCCCCGAATGGTTGTTCAGGCTGATGAAGGTAAAGTTGATATTCCCCAGATCATGAAAAACCGCGCCCCCGCCGGTAAGCCTGCGCACAACGGGGATACCGTGCTGCTGCACGTAATCGGCGTTGATTTCGGAGTGGGAGTTCTGGTTTCGCCCCACAATAACAGAAGCCGCATTACGCCAGAGCATAAAGATGTCGGTTTCACTATTGCGCAGCAGCCATTCTTCCGCCGCCAGATTAAACGAGGCGTCTGTGCAAGGATTATAGATAAAACGCATACTCCCCCCCCATGAAACACATTGTTGGGACATATCGCATTTTCTACATTTGTCCAAGCAATTCGCTGATGCCCGCGCTTGCAGGCATGAGGGGGCGGTGAGGGCTGCGTTGCTTTCACAAAAGCACCGGGCGTGGAGACAATCCTGTCGTCTTCACGCCCGGTGCTTTGTAATCAGTCTGTCAATTCATGCAAGGTGTAAGGCAGGCTTTGTCTGCCGTAAGTGAACCTTTCAACTGTTAAATGCTTTACTCGTTGACCGTCTGAAGCTTGGGCAGGGTATTGGCCCCGTGGGGCAGCAGGGTTGCCCGCAGGTCTTTGCCGCCGTTCAGCTTTTTTGCCAGCGCAAGGGCTTCGTCCAGAGTCGTGGTAATGTGGATCTTTGTTTTGGCAAAGTCCTCGGCATTCATGGAGCTGACCATGATGAGATTGTGCTTTTCCGCAGATTCCGCAAACAGAAAGCCCACATAGCTGCCTATGGAAAAATTTTCGCGCAGGT
>Ga0183101_1001584_pt2 | contig 14818 bp, 7 predicted proteins | sample Biomet3_FD_127790 | JGI IMG/M metagenome (GOLD analysis project Ga0183101, IMG submission 127790) | Microbial communities from bioreactor (seeded with sewage sludge) at LBNL, California, USA - Biofuel metagenome 3 | ecosystem: Engineered > Bioreactor > Anaerobic > Unclassified ... | reverse complement strand
CCGGATTTACACTCTTTCTTAATCAACCAAAAAAGCGTCCCCCGAACGACAGGGAGGCGCTTCAAGATCGAAATAAGAATAAGGATTAGCAAGCCCAATTAACGGTAAAAGACTTGAAGTGAGCAGTCGCGCTTCCCGCGCCATACGCTATTGCTACGATCTTGAACGCCACAGTCTTCACGTTGCTTAAGCCCGTAACACTAACGGTTGTGCCACTCACCGCGGGAGTGTAGGGAGTTCCGGTTCCCAAAGTGTTGACAATGCTGTCATAATCCACACCAGAATTTTCGGTGAAACTCATTGAATTAGGATAGCCTGTGAAAGAAAGAGTGTTTTTAGTTCCGTCGACATAAGAAGTGCTCTCGGCCAAAACCGAAACGCTGGTAATGTTAATTGCTGAGACAAAGCATGTGACAGCGTCACCTATTGCCTGAGCATCCCAAACGACGATACAGTCGTAAGTCCCCGTATTGTCGTTTAAAGCTTTCCGCTCATTCCCTAGTTGCAAACCTGTCGTATTGGTGCAGGTTGTCGCAGTCATCATGCCACCATGGACCTCGCCAACGTTGGCGGCTAAGGTAAACGGAACAGCTGATGTCGTCCCATCGCAGAACGTCAGAGATTTATTGTTAGTAGCGAGAGCGACTTTGCCTCCCTTAAGGAAATCCCCCATAAAGACAACGCCGAGGGCCAAAGAGGCCGCTGCAACGAGAACGGCTAATTGAGTGGTTTTCTTATTTTTATTCATGAGTTCAATGCCCCTATTACTTCGCTATTTTACTCGGGGAGCACCGTGATTTGACCAAAATCGTGAAAAAACACTCTTAACCATGATTTTCAAAAAGAAGCCCTTTTTGATTTATCACTCATTGAAGTAATGGGGATAACCGCAAAAACCAATGCAAAAATCTCGGTGTTTTTCCAAGGACCCAAGGGTGGCCAAAAAAGAGAAAGAAGGAAATTTTCCAACATTTTATGGTGTAAGAGGTCAAAGAGAGATTCCGATCAAGTTAATCTCGAGAAAAGCACTTTTTAGGGCAAAAACGTCTTTCGTCGGTCTATTGAAAAGTGGAGGCGCAATAATGAAAGATCAGAAGTTCAAAATCACCCCTTGTCGAAGAGAGGATCTCTTGTTTGATATCAACGTCTCACCCTAGAGCCACAGCACAAGTTCCCAAGGATTCACCCCCGTCAAAAGGACAGGTTCCTCCCCCCACATCAAAGGGGATGAGAATTACACACAAATAGACACACAATTTGATTTCGTGTGTTTAGTTATGTCCATCAAAGCCATTCGTTATCTATTCCCCAAAATGGTTTCCTCAAGATGATTGCAAAGAGATCATCAAAACCACCGGAAGTTTTCTTCTTCCCTCGACGTCAACATCATTTAGGCAAAAAATCACGTGGGGGGAAAGGCCTAAGGGATGGCTTTTCTAAGACAAGTCCTCCATTTTTCGGCCGTTATCGATGAGCGAATGTCCGAGATTATTAACAAATGTCCGAGATTCATTCCCGAATGTCCGAGATTTGTGATTTTCTTTACTAGGGGAGGCAAGAGATGAAAATAGAAAACATTCAAAAGGAATCGATCCGAATTCTCGTAGAGCGCAAAGCCGAATCCGATGGCATTGAGTACAAAAAATCCGAAAAGCAAAAAGACAAGATTTTGAAAACCGCTTGTGCCTTCGCGAACAATTTGATGAATAAACCGCTTTGCCTCATTTTCTTGGGCGTCGAAGAGAAGAACGATTCGGAGGGCAAGAGCACGCCGGTTTTGCCTATTTTGGGTTTTCGCGAGGAGCAAATCGAGAAAATTGAAAATGAATTGAGCGGTCTTCTTTCCGAGGTCAGGCCAAATATTGCTTATCGCTTTGCTGAAGGCGAAATGGACGGCCGTTACTTTATCGCCATCGCCATTGAGCCTCAGGGGAAAGGGCCCTTCGCCACCTCGGACAGGGCTTTTAAAGACCCTTCTATTTCATTAAAACCGGGCCGCTATGTGAGAGTCGGACGGGAATCGCGGATTGCCAACATCCGGGAAGAGTACGAGTTGATCCGAAAATTTTCGCTTTTCCATTTCTCCAGCGAACTCAATGAAACCGCGACGATTGACGATTTGAGCTGGGATTACATGAAAGAGTACCTCGCTAGAACCAGCTCACGCGAAAACACGGAAGCAAAATCCAAGGAAGACATCGTCAAAGCTTTGAATCTTTGCGACCCCGCAACGGATTACCGCAGGGCCTACAATTTTGCGGTTTTGATGTTCACCGACCATCCTGACGTTTTTATCAAAGGCTCTTTCGTTGAAGTCATTCGTGACTCGAAGCAAAGCGGGAAAAGGATGGAATCGAAGCCTTTTTCGGGACCCATTTGGAGACAAGCGCTTGCGGTTCTTCAGTATTTGGACGAGACGGTTCTCAATGTGTTGACGATTCGGGAAACCGGAAAACCCGAAAACCGGAAATTAGCTAATTACCCCTACGAGGCAGTCGAGGAACTTGTTACCAATGCTGTGGTTCATAAAGATTACGAAAACCCGAAAACGATCTCGATTTACGTTAAGGAAGCGGAGTTAGCCATCGTTAACCATAATCGACCGCTTCCGCCGATAACCTACCAAGATTTAAACAAAAAGGATTTTTTCCCCGATCGTGATTATTTGAATCCAGAGATTCGCGAAATGTTCAAGTCCCTCGATTTGATTGAATCTTATGGTTCTGGAATCGGTGAGGCTAAAAAGGCGATGCGATCAAATGGATCTCCCGATATTCATTACGAAGAATACGATGAGCAAACCGAGATGACGATGGTGCGGATCCCGATCAACAAGGAATACGTACGCCTTTCTCATTTTGACATCTATAGAGAAAACCCGGACATTGAGGCGGGAAAGTCGGACATTCTTTCCGAAAGCCAAGGCATTGATGAAAAGATTAAGGCGATCAAGGCAAAAGCCGATTTTATCGAAAAACTTTTGAAAATTCATTTGGGATTGAAAGGGAAGAAATTCAGTCGGAAAGATGTAGTCACGTTGCTGGATTGCGCCCCCTCCTCAGCTTCTTGCTACCTCGAGAGGCTGGCGAGAGCGAAAATCATTCTTCCTGTCAGCGGAAAAGGAAAGGGTGTTTTTCGCTTCGACGAATGAGCCAATTTGGGCCGAACCGGCCAAAACAGGCTTCCCTAAAAGAACCTGGAAAGATTTTATCGTCTAAAATCGATCGTGCTTTGTTCAAATTTGAGAACTCGGTTGACGCTCTTTTTTATGCTTTTTTCGAGAGACAAAACGGGATTCCTATCTATCCCGGATAACTTCTGCTTTTTTCGCTTCATAAAGGATTTTCCGTTCCTGACGGACTTGTTTCGCCATCCGGGGATCAAGGCTCTTCAGCGAAGAGACCACATCCACACTTCGGTGTAACCGCTCCGAGAGTTCCCCGTTGATTTGCCCTAAGTCAAAAAGGCTGAGTTGCTCCCCCGCTTCTAAAAGGATATCGACATCACTTTTTTCCTTCGCTTCCTCCCGAGCGTATGAACCGAAAAGATAAGCCTTTTTGACTTTTTCTTTCGGAAAAGCCGAAAGGACTTCGTTAACCGTCTGATAAATCGCGTCAAAAGACAAAACCGAAGGGCCTTGCTCAAGACGCTCTGCGCGAGCCAAACTGAGGAGAGGAACCTTGCCTCGCGAGGCTAAAGAAGCCAAATACGTTTGGATCAAAGACGAAAGCGATACCCCCGAGGCTTTAGCGATTTCCTCGCAACGTTTCTTGACCTCGGGATCGACCCGGAGATTAATGCGACCGCTCTTTTCCATAAGACACTTTGTCCTCTCTTTATTTAGAATATGATTAAATCCAGAAAATGCAAGTACATTGTACGTACATTTATTCAGACAACCACAATTTGCTGTAACGCTCAGGTCACCAAACACACTTCCTTAGGGCGGCGAATGCGTTTAACTTTATTGCTTCATTAGCGGGACCAAAGTTCTTCAAGGACAACAAAACCGCCTATCGATTTGTGAAATAACTCTATTCACGCCCAACCGGATATTTTATTCACTATAGTTAACGTTTTAATTGTTTCCATTAATTGTTGTTAATACCGATAGAAGAAGAGCGCCTAAGATAAAATAACCGAGGTTTTTGGTGTAAGAACACGACCAAAAAGAACTGGTTTTGACCTTCTACCCCCGCCATTCCAAAAAGGCGATAGGTAAAACCGCTGAAGCGACTTATAATGAAAATTATCTATGGTTAGGGGACAACGACTTTGGGGCTTCTTGGCATTACTGGCGCTTTGCGCTTGCTCTGGCGCCGCTCCACTTTCGCTTTCCAGCGTTTCTTCTTCGCGCTCCTCCTCTTCCCGGAGCATCCGTTCTCACCCGAGCAGCAGTTCTTCCTCAAGTTCCACCAGTTCCAGTTCATATAACCCTTCCCTCACCAGCGCCACGGTCGTCGGCATCGAAGCCAGCGATAACATCAAAACCTATAGCGTGGGTGAGTGTTTTGACTCGGTCTACGATCTTAACGTCACCCTCCGCTATTCCGATGGCGGAAAAATGGACGTCTCCCGCCGCCCCTTTTATTTCAATGCCTTGATTAGCGATGCGAAAAACAATACCTATAGCAGCAAAACCCCTTTCACCACGCCTGGCGCCTATACCCTTCAACTTCAATATCGCGGGGATCTTTCCTTAAAAAGCAATCTCATCCCGATTTCCGTCGTTCCAGCGGATGCCCCAGTTTTGACTCTTCGGAAGGACGCCACAGCGAATTTCACTTACGAAAATCTTGTTTCCACGACAAACAATGCCGATTATTTGGCCCCTTCGGGCGACATCAATTGCCTCGTGATTCCGGTGAACGTCAAAGATTTTCCCTTCGCGGAGCAATCCTACAAAGACGATTACCGCAAAGCGATCGACGAAGCTTTTAACGGCCAGGGCAAAACGGACACCTCCTATTGGGAATCGGTCAGCAGTTTCTATGAGAAAAGTTCCTACGGGAAATTAAAGCTTCATTTTGACATCGCCGATGTTTATGACCCCGATCGCACCTCGCAAGACCTCTTAAAAGACAACGGCATCGATCTCTCCTTCTCCGGCTCTTTGCCCATCATCAATGAGGCCTTAACGGATTACATCAATCGAAATGGTTCGGGCTGCACCCAAAAATACGATAACAACCATGATGGCTACGTCGATGGCTTGTGGCTGATTTATAGCGCCCCGGATTGCAGCGTCTACGATTATGGCAGCAAAAACGCCCTCTTTTATTGGGCGGTGACTGGCAGCACTCCTAGCGGAGCGGATCCTCAGACGCCGAAACTGTGTTCCTTCAGCTGGGCCAGTTTCGATTTCCTTTATAAATTCGTCGGCGCTCCGAAGGTCGACGCCCACACGTTAATCCATGAAACGGGCCATTTGCTTTCTTTGCCCGATTACTACTCTTATGATCTCTCTTCCGGCATCGCTTCCGGACCCCAAGGCGGTTTGGCGATGATGGACCTCAATATCGGGGACCATGACGCGTTTTCCAAAGTCGCTTTAGGCTGGAGCGATCCTTACGTCGTCGAAGACAATTGCACCATTACGATCAAGCCGCAAGAAGACAATGGCGATTGCATTTTATTAAGCGACCACTGGAATGGCACCGCCTTCGATGAATATTTGCTCCTCGATCTTCAAAATGGCAGCGGCCTGAGCGAACTCGATGCCTCTTCTTCCTATGACCGCCGCCCCGCTTATTATTCGATGCCCGGCATCCGAATGCTCCACGTCGACGCCCGCCTAGGGGCGTTTAAATACGCTTTTGCCGGCGAAAACGGGAATGGCACCGGGTATTTGCCCTACCAAGACAGCACTCAAGGCGACTTTTACTGCACCGACGAGCAAGTCGAAGCTCTCGCCCAACTAAGCGCCCTTCCCGAAGCCTCTAACGATCCAGCGGTCCCTTACGCCGAACGCTCCGCCACCTACAGCATCATCAATGCCAACTCCGCCACCCGGAGTTTGATCAAGGGCTTGCCTTATTCCTCTTACCACGAATTGAGCTTGATCGGTGCCGACAACATCAACCCCGAAATCGATGACACCTATGGCCACAACGCATCGCTCTTCCATGCCGGGGATAGCTGGAGTCTCTCCCGCCGCGGAGCGTATTTCTTCACCAACGGGGGTTACAAGCTGAACAATGGAAACCGACTGAATTGGGTGATGAATGTTCTATCATGCGATTCAAATTCTGCTACTATACAATTTAGAAAATACTAGAATTGATATCCTATTTTTTAAAAAGAGTTTAACCCCTTTTTCTTATCGTCATTTTCGCACACGCGCGATATAATATTAAACAGTTGTAAGGGGTTCATTGTGAAAAAGGCCATCCTGATTGCCATTTGCGCGGTAAGCATTGTTTCCGCTGGAAGCATTGGTCTTTTCGCTACCCTCGATGCCGGTGGGGCGATCGAACTCACGCCCAAAGAAAGTTTCGACTGCGAATTCCGCAACTACGATGATTCTTTTTTGTGGACCACCAAAGTCTATTTCGGCGAGGACGCCCAATATGGGGGCGGTGAGCCCACCCGCAAAGAAGATCAGCGTTATACCTACGCCTTCTCCGCTTGGGATTTGCCCCTCACCGGAATCAAAGCCAATACGGTTTTCCATGCCCAATATTTCGAAACCGCCAAGTTCTATAAAGCGATCTTCCAGAATTACGACCACCGCAATCTCTTTGTCGATAGCGTCCCCTATGGTGGGATTCCCACCTACGAAGGCGAAACGCCCAAACGGCCTCAAGACGACCAATATTCCTACGTTTTCAAAGATTGGGATAAACCGTTGGATCCCTTGGTCGAAGACACGGTCTTCACCGCGACGTTCGATACCGCCGAGCGCGAATACAACGTCACCTTCTATGACACCGAGGACAAAGTTCTTTACGTCGACCAAGTCCCTTACGACGGGAGCGCCTCCTATGTCGGGGTCACCCCGGTCAAGCGTTCCAGCGTAGACATCGATTATGTTTTCCGGGGCTGGGACAAGAAACTCGATCACGTCAAAGAGGATTTCTCCACCCATCCGGAATTCGATGAGAAGAAAGCGGAATTCGAAGTGCGTTTCGTCAATTATGACGAGACGTTGCTCTATACCGACCACGTTTCCTATGGCGGCACCGCCGATTATTTCGGCGCGATGCCCATCCGGCCTAACGATCAGCAATACCACTACGAATTCTCTGGATGGAACCTCGCCTTAAATAACATCACCAGCAACACCACGATCACCGCCCGTTTCTACAAAAAGCTTCGGCATTTCACCGTCACCTTCAAAAATTACGATGGCACCCTTCTCGATAGTGCCGATGTGGAATATGGCCACCGCGCCGTCTACGCGGGAAGCCAGCCTAGCCGGGAACAAGACGAGAAATACACCTACACCTTTACCGGATGGGACCGCGATATCACCAACGTGACCAACGACTTTGAGACCTATGCCGTTTATCAGCAAACCTTGCGAAAATTCAATGTGGTTTTCAACAATTTCGATGGATCCTTCCTCTACCGCGAAGAAGTCGAATACGGCAAAACCGCCACCTATTTCGGCGATACGCCTGTCCGGACGGGCGACACCTTAAGAAGCTATCGTTTCAAGGGCTGGGACAAGGACTTGAAAAACGTCACCGCCGATACGATTTTCACCGCGGAATTCGAAGAAATCACCGATGGCGGCGGCAAGGCCAAACTGCTCTATGTCCTCTTCGACAACTACGACAGCACCAAGTTGGATGCCGACATCGTGGAGAAAGGCGAACAAGCCTTCTATCGGGGCTTAGCCCTGCCAAAGCGGGAGCGGGGCAATGCCACCTACGATTTCGTGTTCCAGAATTGGGACCGCGAAGAAGACATGAAATCGGTCCAAGACGATTTTGTGACGTTTGCCCAATACACCACGTCGTCTGGCTTAGTGATCGTCACCTATCGCGGACCCTCGGGCGAACTCCTTTATGAGGATTTCGTCCTTCCGGGATCTTCCAGCGCCTACGAAGGACCTGCCGAAGATTATCTTTTACGCGAAAACCGTTTCATTGGCTGGAGCCAAGACCTCTCGTCCGTGAAAACCTCCATTACCGTTTATCCGACCTGGGAGAAAACCACCAATGCTTAAACTGGGAAAAATTGCTTTTGATGTCATCGTCGGGGGCACGATTGTCCTCGGCGGCAGCGCCGCGGCGATCGGCGTGAATTTCGTGCAGAGCACCGACAAACTTTTCGCCGCGCCTGAAACCGTCTATTGCGAATTCCGCAACGAAGACGAATCCTATCTTTATTCCTGCAATGTCATCATCGGAGAAGACGCCGTTTATCAGGCCGAAACCCCAAGCAAGCAAGAAACCCCGGAATTCCGTTATCGTTTCTCGGGCTGGGACAAGCCCCTCTCTTCCATCCGCGAAGAAACCTATTTCCATGCCCTCTATGAGTCGATCCGCAAAGAATACACCGTCACCTTCATCAACGAGGATGGCACCACACTTTATAGCGAGATGTTCTCTTATGGCGATACCCCGGTTTATTTAGGCGCGGTCCCAACGAAAGCCTCCACGGAGCGCTATACCTACACTTTCAAAGGCTGGGACAAAGACTTGGCTCCCGTTACGGAAGATGCGGTTTATGTCGCCGCCTTTGACGAAGAAGAAATCCTTTATACCGTCACCTTCATCAATGACGATGGCGCTTTCCTTTATGAAGACAAAGTCGCCTATAACGGCAAAGCCAGCTATGGCGGCCCCGCCCCGAAAAAAGCCAGCGATCATTATCATTCCTACGTCTTTAAAGGCTGGGATACTCCCTTAAGTGGCATCATCAGTGATACCACGATCACCGCGCTTTACGAGATGCAAGATATCCGCTACGTCGTCACGTTTAAAAACTACGACGAAAGCGTTCTTTATATCGATAACGTCCCTTACGAGGGCGCCGCTTATAATCCGCAGGCTCTGCCCACAAGACCTTCCTCGAAGGATTGCGTTTATACCTTCAGCGGTTGGGATAAGCCCCTCTCGCCCATCACCGAAGACACGGTGATCCATGCCACCTATGCCGAAAGCGTCCCCGAGTATACGGTGACCTTCAAAAATTACGATGGCACCGTTTTAGGCACGAGCACGGTCAAATATTCTGAAAACGCCACTTATACCGGCGCAACCCCGACGAAACCGGCCGATGAAAAATACACCTACACCTTCGCCCGCTGGGACCGTTCACTCGATAACGTCACCTACGATTACTTCACGATTGCCCTCTTCGACAGCGCCTTAAAGAAATTCGATGTGACTTTCTGCAATTACGATAAGAGCGAACTCCAAAAAGTCATGGTCGAATACGGGAACGAAGCGCTTTATTCCGGAGCGACCCCAACCCGGCCCGAGGATGAGACCTATCGCTACGTCTTTAAAGAATGGAATGAAAAACTCGACTCCATCACGTCCGATCTGACGACCTATGCCTTATTCGACGCAATTCCCAAAGAAACCAAAAATGGCGATCAAAGCGGGAGCGGCAGCGGCGGCAGCGGCGATGGCAGCGGCGGCAAAAGCGATGATGACCCCCGGCCAGCCCCGCTCGATCTGCTTCAGGTTTTCTTCGATGACTGGAATGGCACCTATCTCGATGCCGATGATGTCCCTGCCGGCGGAGTGGCCTATTGCGATACGGGAACCCCGACGCGTCCAGCCGACAAGAAATACACCACGTATACCTTCTGCTCTTTCGATAAATCCTTGGTCAACGTTCAGAAGAAATTCACGACCTACGCCCAGTACACGGTCGATGATTTTCTCATCCCCCACTACATCGTGACGTTCCGTAACGATGACGATTCGCTTTTGTGCGAAGATGTCGTCGAAGACGGAGAGATGCCTTCCTTCTTGCCGGGCAAAGCCCCGGTTTCAGCGACAGACCCCGACGCTCTGTTCATCGGATGGGACCGCAGCTTGGTCATTGCGAGCAAGAGCTATACCCTTTATGCCAAATATGAGCCAGCCTTTGGCGGCAGTTCGGGCGGATCCGATGGCAAACCCGGCACTGTCGCTGGCAAGCCATCCACTCCGGATGAAACCGCGACTTTCGCCTATCAGACCACCTTCCAAGGCGCCATCCATTTCCGGGAAAAGAGCTTTGCCAATTTCTCCAAGGACACTTGGGCGGATCCTGAAAGTTATACCTCGAGCGTCGAAAACGCCACCAATCCGCTTTATTTCATGAGCGACAAATTAGCGGCGATGAGCGCGACCTCTTACCCCCTCACCATCACCTATAAGGAAACCCGTCGTTACCCCTTAACGCCGAACTACACCCAAACGCTATTACCCGCCACCGACACCGATGCTTTCCTTGACCCCGATCTCGTCGAAAGCCGCGATTATGCCTTTACCCCGTTTGAGCTCACCGAAACGAATGGCGCTGCCCTGACGAAAGTCTCTTTCGCGAGCGAAAACACCACGGCTTCCGAAAAAGAATACGCGAGTTACGCGAAGAAAACGTATCTCTCGCTTTCCAGCGAAGAGAAAACCTATTTCGACAGTGTGATCAGCACCGAGAATCTCAAAGCCGCGACCCCGAGCGACATCCTCAATGTCGTCAAGTACATCCAAGGGGCCGCCAAGTACAATCTCAATTTCGGGGCTTACCCGAGCGATTGCGACTTCGTCCTTTATTTCTTGAAGACGGCGAAGGAAGGCACCTGCGGCCATTTCGCTTCGGCTCTCACCTTGCTCCTCCGCGATCTCGGCGTTCCGGCCCGTTTCGTTTCGGGCTATCTTTCCGCCAGCAAAGGCAAAAACATCCTCAGCAACGTCACCGGCAAAGCCGCCCATGCTTGGTGCGAAGCTTATTTCGACGGCGTGGGATGGATCAGCTTAGATGCGACGCCGGGTTCCGATGATCCGGGCAGCATGCCGGGCAACACCCCAAGCGATACAGGCGATCCCTCGGACGATCCTGGGGATACCCCATCACCGGGCAGCGACACGCCGAGCAAGGATCCGGGCGATGATTCGGATAGCGACAGCGGCGATCCCTATGGCTCATTAGTGCCCGGCACCACCGCCCTGATCGTTTTCGTGGCAACCCCCGATGACGATTACCGGGTTTATGATGGCAAAGCCACCACCTTCACCGGCAGCTATATCGGCACCCTCCGCGCCGGGGAGCACGTGGAATACCATTTCGCCGAGGGCAAGAAAGACGTGGGATTCCATCTTCCGGAATTCGCCCCGCGCATCATCGACAGCACTGGCAAAGACGTCTCGAAAGACTATAAAGGCAAAGTCGGCTTTCAGTACAACACCTATACGATTACGCCCCGGCCTTTGACCATCACCACCGCCAGCGCGCGCAAAAAGCGCGATGGCACGCCGTTAGTCGCTCAAACTTACACGCTCGAAGGCACCTTAGCGGTGGACGAATCCCCCGTTCTCGTCTTTACGGGTGTGCAAAACGATCCCGGCAGCAGCAGTAACACCGTCGATCTCAGCCAATTCGCGATTCACGATCTCAGTGGGGCTGACGTGAAAAATAACTACGCGATTACGTGGGTTTATGGCACATTGACGATCGATTAAGGGTTATCATGTACGATGAGTATGTAACAAAAATCAAAAAAGTCGTGCGGGTCCGCAACGGGTTTTTTCATTTCCGTTTTTTGATTCTTTCGCTCGCAGGCATCGCTTTGGCCACCACCGGAAGCCTCGTCTCGACGAAGGGGATCGTCCAGGATGTGACGAAACTGGAGCAAAGCTATGTTTATGGTGACCCTCTCTTCTATCAATCCCAAGCTTTCTTAAGCACCGCCGAATTCGAGTTTCGGAGCGTGAATGAAACAACGTGGTCCCGCCAAGAACCCCGCAAACCCGGCTCCTATCTCATGCGGAGCAAGGCCCCCAATAGTTTTTCCTCGTTTTATTATGGTCAGGAACAGTCTTTTACGATCACCCCGCTCCCGCTCGTCGTGAGCCCGGTGGAGGAACGTTTGAATTACGGGACGACCCCCACCCTTGATCTGACGGGGGGACTCGTCTATGGCGATGAGCTCAAAGCCGATTACACCTTTGCGTATGAAAACGAAGAAGAAGACGTCTGGAACATTACGCCGGTTGTTTCAAGCCTTCATCTTTTAAGCTCTTCAGGCGAGGATGTCACCTCGTGTTATGACCTCCAAATCCAAAGCAAAGCGGTCACGATCCTGCCTCGAGATATCGCCATCAGCACGTCTTCCAGCGCCAAAGTCTATGATGACACGCCTCTCAGCAATCCCGCTTATTCCTTAATCGGGGGCACCCTCGTCAAGGGCGACCATCTCGAGCTCCTCACGAGCGCGAGTCAACGCGACGCGGGTCATTGCCTCAATCGTCAATCCTTCAAAGTCCTCCGCGAAGACGGCCTCGACATGAGCCGCCATTACCACGTGAGTTTCCAAGAGGGGAGTCTCGAGGTCTCATCGCGAACCCTTTATCTCAAAAGCGCCAGCAAATCCTTCGTCTATGATGGCGAAAACAAGGCTTTTACCCTTGACGATATCACCATTGAAAGCAAAGGCGATGGGCTCTTAAGCGACCAGAAGATCGTCTATGAACTCACCAGCGCAAACACCATGCTTCGCCCCGGCACTTATTCGAATTCCTTCTCCGCCAAAATCTCTTCGGGCGAAAAAGACGTAAGCCTTAATTACGACATTCATTATGATTTTGGCACCACCACCATCACGCCCCGGCCCCTCAGCGTGCTCTCCTCTTCTTCCGAGCATACTTACGATGGCGAAAGCTATAGCGATAACCGCTACAGCATCAGCGCCGGCTCTTTGGCTGAAAAAGATGAAATCGCCTCCTATCGCTCCGCCGAGGTTAAAGAAGCCGGAAGCTATAGCAACGCTTGTGAATTTAAAATCGTGGACAAAACCAGCGGCGAAGATTTCACCGCCTGCTACACCATCGAGAAATCCTTTGGTAGCCTTTTGATCAAAAAGATCGATTTGGCGGTTGAGCTCATCCCCCTCGAAATAACCTATGATGGCTTGCCCCATCAAAACAAGTACCGGATTGTTTCCGGGGCCCTAGCCAAAAACGATTCCTTCAAAATCCTCGTCAATCCCCATTGGATTGATGCCGGCGTTTATGATAACGACGCTTTTGCCTTGGATATTCTCAATGGCGAAGGCCTCTCGAACTTAGCCAACTACAACCTCACGCTCAGCGGGCAAAGTAAGGCAATGACGATCACGAAGCGCCCTTTAAGCCTTCACTCGCTCGATCAAAGCAAAACCTACGATGGACAAGGCATCGCCTCGAACTATGACGAGACCAGCGTGCTCTATCAAATCGACAGCGGTTCCTTGGCCGAAGGCGAATATCTGACGTATAAGCAGAAAAACAACCCCGTCAATGCCGGAAAAGAAGCGATCCGAAGTCATATCAGCATCTTCCATCGCTTAGGCGCGACCCCTTCTGCGGAGGATCGCTTGGTCAGCCAGAATTACGACATCAGCCTTACCGAAGGGACTTTCACGATCGACAAACGTTCCTTGATCATTACCACTTTGGATTATTCCCATCCTTATAACCGCGATACGAGCCTGCCGAAGAACGGTCCTTTCTACGCTCTTTCCGGCGCTGGGCTCGTCACGGGCGAAAGCATCAGCCACCTTTCCATTTCCTGCCCGGGGATCGCGGTGGGCGATTACGCTTACACCATTGACGAAGATTCCCTGCAAATCGCCAATGAAACGGGTGATGACGTCACCGCGAACTACCTTGTCACATACGTCAATACCGGCCATCTCAGCATCACCAAGCGGGAATATAGCGTCACCATGCTCGATGGGGAACGCTATTACGATGGCACGGCTTTTTCCTCAGATAAATATCACAGTGAGAACCTGCTTGAAGGCGATTACCTCGCTTTCGAAGGCCTTTCGAGCGTGACTCACGTCAAAGAAGGCAACGTCGAAAATAAGCCCTCTTCCATTAAAGTCTTGATGGCCGATGGCAGCGATGTCAGCGCCAACTACGAACTGACCTCCTTAACCAGCGCTCACCTCCACGTGAACCCCCGGCCGATCACTTTGACCTCGGCGAGCCTTTCCAAAGCCTTCGATGGCTATCCGCTTGGCTCAAGCCAAGTGAGTGTCGGCGGGCAAGGTTTAGCCGCCGGGGATAGTTTAAATATTTCCTCCTTAGCCTCCGAAACGATTAAAAACGTGAAAGACAGCGGGTCGAACACCTTCACTTTCACCATCACGAACGCGGCGGGAGAAGACGTCACGGGCGACTATGACGTCACCCTCAACTATGGCACGATCAACATCCTGCCCTGCCGCTTGGAACTCAAGCCTTTGGAGATTACGAAAGTCTACGACGGCAAAGCCCTTTTGTTCGCGGGTGGGCTTTCCAGCGTCGACGCCAATTCCTCTCCGGTCTATCTTTATTCCGGCACTTTGCCCGATACCTATTCGCTCACCGCTTCCCTCTATGCCAATACCGAGCTTCTTTTAGCCAATACCTACAGCAATCCCTGGACCAAATACTTCACGCTGACCTCCACAAGGGACACGGTCGACATGGCGAATTTCGCGATCAGTTGGGATAACGCCGACGTGATCATCTCCAAACGGCCTCTTACGATTCAATCCTTAGGAGGGACGATGGCCTACTCGGGCAATCCTTTCCCCTCGACCATCTGGTTTTCTTTGGGGAGTTTAGCGGCGGGAGACAGCATCACTTACGATGCCACTACCCCCCTCGTGGAGGTTTGTCAAAAC
>Ga0183101_1001980_pt1 | contig 14821 bp, 15 predicted proteins | sample Biomet3_FD_127790 | JGI IMG/M metagenome (GOLD analysis project Ga0183101, IMG submission 127790) | Microbial communities from bioreactor (seeded with sewage sludge) at LBNL, California, USA - Biofuel metagenome 3 | ecosystem: Engineered > Bioreactor > Anaerobic > Unclassified ... | reverse complement strand
TCAATACACATGTCTTTTAACCAATCAGCACCTTTTCTACCTGTTGCTACAACTACTTTATCTGAAAACATTTCTTCATCATTACTTCTAGTTAATGAATCTGTTATTAATACCCCAGATACTTCATTGTTTCTTATCAAAAGATTTTTAACTGTTGTATCAAATTTAATTTCAACACCAGCATTTAATAGATGTTTTTGAATCTTCAAATATATTTCTTGAGCTTTTTCAGTTCCTAAGTGTCTTATTGGACAATCTACTAGCTTTAATCCACCTTGTATTGCTTTTCTTCTTATTTCTTTAACTGCTTCATTATTTCCTACACCTTCAACTTTAGTATCTGCTCCAAAATCCAAATAAATTGAATCTGTATAATTTATGTATTCTTGTATTAAATCAGCTCCTGCAAGTTCAGGTAGATCTCCACCTACTTCATAGCTTAAAGATAGCTTTCCATCTGAAAACGCTCCTGCGCCAGAAAATCCAGTAGTAATATGACAATAAGGTTTGCATGATACACACTTTTTAGTCTTATCTTTTGGACAATGTCTCTTATCAATGCTCTTTCCTGATTCAACTAAAAGGATTTTAGATTGAGGTTTTTGTTTCTTTAGTTCATACGCAGTAAATATTCCTGCTGGACCAGCACCTACTATTATTACATCATAATTCATTCTTATCTCTCCTTGACATTAAATATAATTTTTAAGTAGACACTTATAGTCCTATAGCAATTTACGGTAGCTTGGTAGAAACATCCGACCCTTATTATCAGATTTATATAAGTGAATATTATTAACTTTTTTTCAAAAATAGTTCTTATTACTAGGTAATTTTAGCTTATATATCAATAAAAATCAATAACAAATTATTTTTTTCTTCTTTTTTTTCTTACAAACACGAACATTAACCTAAACACAAAGAATAAAGCTCTCATCTATATAATTGTATTCCCTTATAAAAATTAAAATTTATTGTATTTCAAATTGATAAAAACCACCAAAATCATAAATTGTGATTTTAATGGTTTCTTACATACAAAAATAAAGTTATTATTTTAATATAGATTTTCTTTCTCCAACTGGCAATAATAATCCAGACTTTGATAAAACAGGTCTTATAGCATTATAAATAATACTTACTAATATTACTGATACTACTGCATTAACAAAGGTTGCAAATACACTTATTTTTGCTAAAACTGCTGCCATTTGCTGTGGCTGCCCAAGAATATATTGTTTATAAAAGTATCCAGCTATGGGATCAAAAACAACATTAAAAGCTAATCCTCCAATTGCATATGTTGGATCTAGTAGATCTGATATTGTCATCCCTATAGCCCCTGACAATCCGCCATACCATCCTCCTAAAAGTAATGCTGCTAGTACACAAAATGTATTTCCAATGTGAAGCGAAACCGCATCCTCACCAACAGGTATTTTTATCGAAAGAAAAGTAAATGATACAAAGCATAATGCCGCAAGGACACCTGTCTGAATTACTTTTACAATTCTTGAATTCTTATTTTCCATATAATAGTCCCCCTTATTGTATTATTCTATCTTCATAGGAAAATGTTGTGATTATTATAACACTACAAGAGTTCTCTAGCAATTGTATGGGTTCATTTATATTTCACATTGCATCTTTTATTATATTAAAAATAAAGGCTCCCCTAAATCATAAATTAGCGGAGTCTTATAATCAGAATTCTTTATTTTAATTACAATATATTTATTGAATTTAGCTTACTTCTCAATTGTTAAATAATAAATATTGCAACTATTGTTGTAATGATTAATCCTATAACAACCGGTTTGAGGTTCTTTTTAGCTAATTCAAATGCATCTACACCGCAAATCGCTGCTACTGGTATTAGTGCCCATGGGATTACGGTTCCTCCACCTACCCATATTCCTGCAATTTGTCCTAAAGCTGTTAACGTTGCTACACCACCACCCAAAGCAGTTGAGAATATTTTTGAAATGGATCCTACCAAAGATATTCCTGAAAAACCTGATCCATCTAATCCTGTAATTGCTCCAACTACTGTAAGTGTACCGGCGGAAATAGTTGAGTTTATCGGAACATTATTTGCAAGTGCAGCACCCAAGTCATTAACTATTCCGTTTGAGCCTTCGGGAAGTATCTTTCCAAATATATCAGTAAACGCCGAGTCACCTAAATAAAAAAATGCAGCTATTGGTATAACAACTCCAAATATTTTGAAACCAAACTGGAGCCCTTTAACAAGATTATCAGTAATTTTATCTAGGGATTTTTCTTTATAAGCTAGTATTGAAATTAAACTTAGGATAAATATGGCAGTTCCTCCAATGAGCGCTGTTGCATCACCACCTTGTAATTTAGCAATATACATTATAAAAATATCTAATGCAAATAGTACAAGAATTAATAACGCTAAAAACCTTCTTATTTTTTTTGAAGAAATAAGCATTGAAGAACTTGAAATTGATGTTGAACTTTCTATTTCCTCATATTCACTAGGCAGCTCTCCTGATTTAATCTCCTTTCTAAGGAAATAAAATGCAGCCACAGTTGTAACTATTCCCATTGTTAGTTCAAGTGGAATACTCGCAGATATAACCTCAGAAACCGGTATACTTGCTGCATCGGCAGTAAGTTTTGGTGCTGCCTGAATTATATAATCGCTTGACAAAGCTATACCATGTCCAAATAAATTCATTGAAATAGCTACTCCCATAGCTGGAAGTCCAGCTTTCTTAGCAATAGGTAGAAACAATGCCCCTATAAGTGCAACTGCTGGAGATGGCCAGAAAAACCACGATAAAACCATCATAAAAATTCCAATTACCCAATAAGCAATCCAATAATTTTTAATCACTTTTCTAAAAGGAGACACCATCTCATCATTTATTCCAGAGTCCATTAATGTATTACTCATTGCTGTTATTATTGATATTATAAAAATTGTTGGCATCAATTCCTTTGCTGCATAAACAAAACTATTAAATACTCCCATTACAGATTTATAAATTGATTCTGTTCCGGCCAATCCCAGAATAAAAATGCCTAATATACATAAAAGAGAGATATCTTTCTTCTTCACCATAGCCAATATAATTATAATGATAAAAATAAGATAAATATAGTGAAGCGGTGTTAATACTAAGTTAATCATATATTTCTCCTATAAAAGTTCTTGTACTTATAAATTATGTAGGAAATATATTCTTAGTTACTATATATTAAACAATTGTCAACAAATATTTTTTATTTAGCAATTCCTTATTATTTCTATCAGTTATTTATAAATCATCCCAATAAATCTTCTCTGACTTTTCATCTGCTTTTGAATGTTTATCAAACACTTTGACTATTATGGCTGATAACAAAAAGCCAATTACTCCACCTACGATTTGAAAAGTTCTATCAGAAGCCACCTGCATATTTTCACCTATTATTCCACCTATAAAAGCTCCTATAAATACCAGCATTATTGGCAAAATGAAAATCATGAACGCAGCTAGTATCATACTTGTATTTTTCTTTTTTGTCTTTAAATTTGAGCCATTTTCTAAATCTCTCATAAAATCCCTCGCTTTCATATTAATATGTTTATATAAACGTTTATTAACTTGTTTTACCTGCATGATAATATTTTCAAATTAAAATATATCCCATTCTAATTATATATTTTAATCCCAATACTTGTCTTCTATAATTTCATATTATCACCAATCATTGTAAAAACAAACAATAAAAAATAGACTTGGTGAAATTATTAATTACCAAGTCTATGAAATATTTATATTACAAACAATTATTAATTAAATAAACAAGTTTAGTCCAGAACCTTCTGTTGATCCTAAATATAAAGCAACTCCACCAATTTCAACCCCATCAATAAATTCTTCTTTTTTAATCCCCATTAACTCCATGCTCATAGAACACGCTCCCACCTTAACTCCCATATCTATAGCATTTCTTATTAATGTTTCTAATCTATCAACTTAAAACGCAAAAACTATCTAGGCAACTTTTTTTAAGTTATCCATAAATTTTATTGGAATATAAATTTCTAAAGAATAAAAAAAGAGTTGTAAGAAAATCTTACAACTCTTAATAAAATAATATTATCTTCTATTATTTTGTTCCTTCTTAATTCTTCTGCAAGATATACATCTTGTAGGTTCATTAGTAAATCCCTTTTCTTGGTAGAATTCTTGTTCCCCTACAGTGAAAACAAATTCTTCTCCACAATCTCTGCATACTAAAGTCTTATCTGTCATATAAAGTTCCTCCTTTAACTAAAGATTAATATATTGATTCATATAATTCTCTAAAGGAGAAATTTACATATCTATAAAAAACCTTTTATTTTATTTACAATATTCATTATAACATACTTCAGTAAAATAGCAAACTTTTTAACTTAACTTTTTAAATTCATTGAGATATCCAATAACTCAGAAGCCTCATCACTTGTTAAACATTTTGCTTGAGCAATCTCTTCTACTACAATTTTCTTTATATGATTTAGCATTTGTTTTTCACTTGAATTTAAACTATGCCATCTTTTCAATTGTGTTAAATTAAAGATAACTTCAATAAATTCATCAAATGTGCCTGATTTCATTTTTATTTTACTTATATTCCTTCTTTCTTTATAATTAATTTTAGAAAATTTTTCTGCTTCTGTCATAAATCTATCCAAATGTTTTAAACTATTCTCTAATGTTTTAATATCGCTCACTAACCTTATATTGAATGTATTTGCTGCACTAATAGGTAAAGTTAATTTCATGGTATTATTAATTAAGTGTATTATATAACATTTTATTTTCTCACCTTTGAGTTCCTTTTCTTCAATAACATCAATTATTCCTATTCCTTGACTTGGGTATACAACCTTATCTCCTATGTTAAACAAAAAATGACCTCCTCACATGTAATAGAATTAATAAAACTAAATTATATAAAATTTTAATATTGTAATTATCTAGATAATACATATAAAATTAAGCGCTCTAAAAGTTCATTTTAAAATGCCTACTCATCTTATGACCATTGTAGTTATAAAAAGTTTTTACTTTCTAGTATGGTACTTATTTCAAAATATAAATCTAACTTTTAGCATTTTTTATCCGTACCATCATTTCTCTACATAAGTCCTTTTTTTAATTAAATTCTACATATTACCACTCTTTCATAAAATAAGATTTTTATTATCTAAATATATATTATGTAAATTTCGTATAAAGATACATATGTTTTATTAAAAGAAGCAGATTTTTCAATTTATTGTTTTCATATAGTTAATTTTAGAGTATAATAAGTTTGAAAAAGGAAAAACTGATGTGTAAAGTACATAAATCATTTTTCCTAAGCTATTATAGTTATTATAATAAATATACAAGTATACGGAGGTCGTAAAATGTTAACATCAGCTAAAGAAATGTTAAACAAAGCTAGACAAGGAAAATATGCAGTTGGTCAATTCAACATCAACAACTTAGAATGGACTAAAGCTGTATTATTAACTGCACAAGAAAATAATTCACCAGTTATCTTAGGTGTATCTGAAGGTGCTGGAAAATATATGACAGGATATAAGACTGTATCTGCAATGGTTAAAGCAATGATCGAAGAATTAAACATTACTGTACCAGTTGCTTTACACTTAGATCACGGCAGCTATGAAGGTGCAAAAAAATGTATCGAAGCTGGATTCTCATCAATCATGTTTGATGGATCTCATTATCCAATAGCTGAAAATATAGAAAAGACTAAAGAATTAGTTGCTATAACTAATGAAAAAGGACTTTCTTTAGAAGCAGAAGTTGGTTCAATTGGTGGAGAAGAAGACGGAGTTATAGGTAAAGGTGAAGTTGCTGATGCAAATGAGTGTAAGCAAATAGCTGAATTAGGAGTTACTATGTTAGCTGCTGGTATTGGAAACATTCATGGAAAATACCCTGCAAACTGGGCTGGATTAGATTTTGAAGCATTAGCTAAAATTGAAGAAGCTGTTGGAACTTCTATGCCATTAGTATTACATGGTGGTACTGGAATTCCTGAAGATATGATAAAGAAAGCTATATCTCTTGGAGTAGCTAAGATCAATGTTAATACTGAATGCCAATTATCATTCCAAGAAGCTACTAGAAAATATATTGAAGCTGGAAAAGATTTAGAAGGAAAAGGATTTGACCCAAGAAAGTTATTAAATCCTGGATTCGAAGCTATCAAAGCTACAGTTAAAGAAAAAATGGAATTATTCGGTTCAGTAAACAGAGCTTAATTTCATTGAATATAAGGAGCACTATATTTAGTGCTCCTTTTTATTTTAAATTAGTATTTCAATCAAATTTCCCTCTTTATCTAAAACAATGCCTTTATAAATATGTTTTCTAGTATTGATATTGAATCTATAATTACTTTTTCTCTTTTTTTAATATAAAAATTGTCATGTATGTTTTCAAGTATCCTATTATAGTCATTATCAACTATAAACTTACTCAAAATCTTAATTCTATCATTTCTATCCAATTTATATTTATCCAAAATTCCTACAATATCTCCTATTTCACTATTAAAACTTTTAAGATTAGAACCTCTTTTGATATTTGCTAACCTCGAAATGCAACCTGTATCATTAATAATTTCAATGTTCGATAACCCCTCAATTTTATTTTTCCTTGCCCCATCTTTTAAAATATTTAATATATAAATAAACATTTTTACATCTCCCCAATAAGAATAAAACTTAAATTTAATTATACGTTTACATTGAATAAAATTCAAGATTAATATAAAATTTATTAACTGTATTTTAAATATTACTTCTACATCTATATTTGTTTTTCCTTCCATTTTCTTATTTTTTTCTATTTTAATTTAACTTATGCTGAATTTTAGTATTAATATATGCAAATAAATATATAATAATATATAATAGATATTTTTGCAATTTGGAGGTGTCTTAATGAATAATAAATATAATGATTTATTCGATGAGTTAGTTAAATCATATTACAATGGTAATTTTGATGAAACTCTTAAACGTATTATGGTATGTCACAAAAAGTCTCCACAAGAAACTTTTGAGATTATTAGATCGTTGTGTGGAGTTGATATGGAGTTCGATAATAATTATGTATATAATCTAAAAAAAGCAATTACAGAATATACAGTTAATACAAGATTAATTGAAAAACTTAAAGGCTGTAATGAATCATGTCCTAGAAATGAAGACGGTAAATTTAGCTGTCAGGTTGCTTGTCCTTTTGATGCCATTCTTTATGATGAAGAAGAAAGATCAACATACATAGATAACGATAAATGTCTAAATTGTGGTGTATGCGTGGATTCATGTAAGCATGGATTAATATTAGATAAAGTTTATTTTCTTCCCGTTTTAGATTTAATGCAGAACAATAAAAAAGTCTTTGCTGCAGTTGCTCCTGCTATTAGCGGGCAATTTGGCGCTGAGGTCACTATGGATCAAATCAGGGCTGCTCTTATAAAAATAGGTTTTACTGATATGATCGAAGTTGCCTTTGCAGCAGACGTATTAACAATAAAAGAAGCTGTTGAATTTGATAAACATGTGAATGGGCCTAAAGACTTGATGATTACTTCATGCTGCTGCCCTATTTGGATAGGAATTCTTAGAAAAGTTTACAAGGAACTTGTTCCTGATTTATCCCCATCGGTTTCACCTATGGTTGCTGCTGCACGAATGATAAAAAGTCTTGATTCCGATGCAAAAGTAGTTTTTATAGGTCCATGTATTGCAAAAAAAGCTGAAGCTAAAGATAAGGATTTAAACGATGCAGTAGATTTTGTATTAACATTTCAAGAGCTTGACGAAGTATTCAGAACTTTAGACATAAAGCCTGGTGATTTGGATGGTGTACCATCTGTTGAGTACGCTTCTAGAGGCGGAAGATTATACGCCCGCAGTGGTGGCGTTTCAATTGCTGTATCAGAAACAGTTGAAGAACTTTTCCCTGAAAAGCACAAGTATTTTAAAGCTGCAAAAGCCTCTGGAGTAAAAGATTGCAAAGAACTTCTTGAAAACGCTCTAAATAGAAATGTTGATGCAAACTTCTTAGAAGGAATGGGATGCGTTGGCGGATGTGTTGGTGGTCCTAAAGCAATAATTCCTACAGAACAAGGTAAGGAATCAGCCGATAAATTTGCTTATGATTCACCTATAAAGGTTCCAGTTCATAGTAAAGTACTTGATGAGGTATTAAATAAACTTGGTATAAATTCAATAGATGACTTTCATGATCATGAAAAAGTAAGTATTTTTGAACGTGAGTTTTAACCTAATTTTATTTTGACTTCTTAATCTATAATTTCATCTGAATGCTAATTAACATAAATATTTATAGTATATTTTACTAAAAAATGGCTGTATAAATCTACAGCCATTTCATATATGAATTGCAATTGTTAATCTTACTAATTTACAGTTTCAAGAGCCTTTTTTACTTTAGGAACTACATAGTGGCTACTACCTCTATCTTTAACATCTTCAATCATCATTACTACCAATAGATTATTGGGAGATTTATTAGTGGTCATCCCAACGAACCATCCTAATTCTGTACCATTATTATCATCCTGAGATGCTTTTATCTCCGCTGTTCCTGTCTTTCCAGCTATAGTTAACCCACTAGTATAAGCTCCTTGACCTGTCCCACCTGAATTTTCTACTACTTGTATCAAATCTTGAAGTACCGTATTAGCTGAGTCTTTTGATACAACATTAGCTTTCCATACTTTGTTATCTGAATTATCCTTTCTCACAAGATATGGTGTTAATATATTTCCTTCATTTTCAAACATGGTGTAAAGCGCTGCTAAATGCACAGGATTTACCAAAACTTCACCTTGACCATACCCACTGTCTGCTAGTTGTACCTCAGATTTAAAATCCTTATCACTTGAATATTGTGAATTATATAATGGATATTCAAATGGAATTTTATCAACAAATCCAAAGCTATTTAACTTATCTCTAAATATATCCTTTCCAATATCTAGCGCTGCCTGAGCAAAGTAGATATTATCAGAATAAACAAGTGCATTCGATAGATTTGACGGTCCTTTATAATCGCTTACTCTTGTAACTGAGTAATTCCCCCAACTGCTATCCTTCTTCCAGCTAAGGCCAGTTATATTTTTATTTGCATTAGGATCTATCTTTTTTGTATCTAAACCAATAACCGCAGTAATTGGCTTAAAGGAAGAACCAGGCACTAATGTTGCCTGAAATCTATTATACATCGGTTTCTTAGGATCACTATTCAAACTATTCCATTTATCACCTGACATACCCAAAACAAAATCATTTGGATTAAATGCGGGTGTGCTAACCAACGCTAAAACCTCTCCTGTATTAGGATTCATAGCAACTGAAGTTCCTTTATCACTGCCAAGCTGACTATATAATAAACTTTGTAAATTGCTATCAATTGTTAATTTTAAATCCGTACCGTTTTTAACATCTTTTGTTATAATTGATTTTTTCTTTTCGCCCTGAATACTTTGAATATATATTTCGGCCCCATCAATTCCCCTTAATGTATCTTCGTATGTTTTTTCAAGTCCTGATTTACCAATTGTAGAATTTTCAGTATACTCCTCATCTTTATGTTTGTCCAATTCATCAGCATTTATAGTTTGTACATATCCTGTTAGATGTGCTGCCTGCTCTCCTAAAGGATAAACTCTTGCATCTTTATCATTAATTTTAACTCCTGAAATTTTAAGAAGGCTCGGAATTCTCTCATCACCATATGGTATTGCCTTTACCGGAATAAACATATCTGGTTTAACATATGATGCATTTAGTTGACTATTTATATAATCAACAGTTATCCCTAATACTTTTGAAATTTCATCAATTGATTTATCTTTGTTTTCACCTAAGTTTCCTGGAACAATTCCAACATTAGATGAAAAAGAATCTGTTGCCAGTTTAACTCCATTTCTATCTAATATGTCTCCTCTTTTAGATTTTATTATTTTAACTCTTATTTTGTCGCTATCAGCTAAGTCCGGGAATATTGCTTGAGAATTCCACATTAAAGCATAATCCTTTCCAATCTTCCTACTCATAGTTGCACTATTTGAAAATTCTAATTTTCCACATATAGTATCCATGCTGGTTTCATAATCTACGGTAGCTTTATCACCATCTTTTTTTACATTTTTTACATGGATTTCAATATTACTAGCACCAATACCTTCATAAATATTTTTGTTTCTTGTAATAAAATCATCTTTGGACATCTTTTGTATAATTTCACCATCTGCTAAATCATACATTTTTTCATATTCTTTTGAATTTAATAAGCTAAAGTACTCCAGTAATTTATTTTCCGGTTTGTGTGTCTTATTGTAAAAAAAGAAAGCAGCTAAACTAATAATAAATGGAATTACTACTATTCCTGCGCCAATTAATATATAAATATTTTTCTTTTTATCCATAAAATCTAACCTTCTCTATTTTAAATCTATCAGTAAATTATACCATATAAATGTATATCTTTACATCTCGAATTCAACATTATGAGAATATAAAGAGAGACTACTTTTATATTTTCGTAATCTCTCTTAATCTAATATATATTTATATAATTCACTTATTTTTCAAGCATAAAAGTATTATCTTCGTATAACTTCCACTTTATATCCATCTGGATCAGTCACAAAATAATATCCTGGTTTTTCTCCTGGTAATCCTTTCAAAGGCGTAACTTCGTATCCTAGTTCTATATGTTTTTCTCTCATTTCTTCTAAGTTTTCAACACCTATTGCAGTATGGCTGAATCCATTTCCTAAATCGTATTTTTCAACACCATAATTATAGGTAAGTTCAATTTCATATCCCCCCATCTCATTTGACAAATAAACAAGAGTGAATTTATGTTCTGGGAAATCTTTTCTTCTAGTCTCTATAAGACCTAGTGCATCTCTATAAAACTTTAAAGATTCCTCTAAATTTTTAACTCTAATACAAGTATGCAACATTTTTACTGACATTTCAGTTCCTCCTTAATATAAATAATTTTATAATTTATTTGCATCAATAGTATATATTTCTCTATACAACATTACTTTGCATTTATATACACTAATTTCTTATATTAATATACCACATAAAATGCAAATAATAAAATAGTTTCCTATTCCTAAAATAAAGTAAAAATTACCTTTAACTATTTTCATAATTAGAAAAATATAGCATAATGTCAAATTATAGTTTATAATATTATGATGTATTTATTAAACACTAATTGAAGTTACAAATTTATAATAATTATCAAGGAGGCAATATTTCATGAAATTACTAAAATATATGCTTATTTTTATTCCAATAAGCTTTATAGCAGAATTTGTTATGCATGTATCTCCATCAATAATGTTTATACTTGCAGCATTATCTATAGTACCACTAGCAGGACTTATGGGTGAAGCAACTGAAGAAATTTCATTCTACTCAGGCCCTAAGATTGGCGGTTTTTTAAATGGCACTTTCGGAAATGCAACAGAACTAATAATATCATTTTTTGCTCTTAAAGAAGGCCTTTTTGATGTTGTAAAATCTTCTATAGCTGGGTCTGTAATCGGCAATATATTGTTAGTACTTGGTGCTAGCATGCTTGCTGGGGGGCTAAAACATAAAACTCAGACTTTTAACAAAAAAGTAGTTGAAGTTTCTTCAAGTATGTTACTATTTGCTGTTGTTGGCTTGTGTGTACCTGCTTTATTTACCCATACTGTGGACCCAACTCTTTTGAATACTAGATATGAAGGGTTAAGTATAATAGTTGCAATAGTAATGCTTTCTATTTACATTTTAAGTCTTATTTTTTCATTCTTCACTCACAAAGATATTTATACAGTTTCTAATCAAGAAGAAGGTAGTGCTAAATGGACATTAAAGAAAGCAATCTCTATATTAGTCATTGCTACAGTTCTAGTGGCTATAGAAAGTGAATTCTTGGTAAGTGGAATAGAATCTATAACTTCAAGCTTAGGACTTAGTGAATTTTTCGTTGGTATTATTTTAATCCCTATCATAGGAAATGCCGCTGAACATAGTACTTCTGTTGTAATGGCAATGAAGAATAAAATGGATGTTGCTTTGGAGATAGCTATTGGCTCAAGCTTGCAAATTATATTATTTGTAGCACCAGTATTAATATTCTTAAGCTTATTATTCACTCCTATGAGTATTGTTTTCAATGAATTTGAACTGATTGGCCTTATAGTTGCTGTATTAATAGCTAATAGAGTTTCCAACGATGGAGAATCAAATTGGTTAGAAGGAGTTCAACTCCTTGCTGTCTATTTAATAGTTGCCGCATCATTCTTTATTTTGTAAAATTCAAAAAATAATCTAATTCCATTTTAATGCTAATACCTCATAATTTCTTATTTATAAAATTATGAGGTATTATTTTTATAACCACTTATTTTTCTTAAACCACACCCCACATAACACAACTACGCTGATACTTATTGAAATCACAAATGGATATCCATAACTCCAGCCATATTCCGGCATATTAAAATTCATTCCATACCACCCTACTATAAGAGTAAGTGGCAAAAATATAGTCGTGACCACTGTGAATAACTTCATTAATTGATTTTGATTTATGTCAACTTGAGCTTGATATGCTTCCCTTACTTGGGTAACATAATCTCTAAGATTATTCACATTCTGATATAGTCTATTAATACGATTAGTGAACATTCTAAAGTATCTTATTATTTTTTTATCAACTAATCCATTATCATTTTCTTCTATAGATTCTGCAATATTTAATAATCTTTCATAATACCTCTTTAATTTTAATAATTTTTTTCTCAACATAATAATCTTCTTTAAGTAATTATCATTCTTTGAAGTTATTAAGCCTTCTTCAAGTGCTGCAATTTCATATTCAAGTTCTTCAATATGATAAGTGTCCTCAAATGTAAGTTTATCAAAAAATGCATATAAAAGCTTACTAAGATTCAAGCCTTTAATCTCACCCGTTTTACTCTTAGAAATTACCTCTTCTATAATATCATTTCCATCACTTATAAATACAAGTACGTTTTTCTGAAGAAACATACTTACTTTTTTTGATTGTTTTAATACATTATTAATTAAAGGAATCTTTAAAGATATGTAATCTAGACCTTCATAACTTTCAAATTTAGATGTTCTTCCATTTATACAATCATATAATAATTTTTCGTTTATATTGAGGATATCCGAAATTGATTTAAGTTCATCAAATTTAATGACAACAACAAATAATTTATTATTATTTGTTGTAATATTTTCAATTTTATCACTTTGTAATATATCATTCTCTAAAACATAGACCATTTTTAATCTCCTAATTATAAATTTATTATATTTTAACATATTAGCATAATTATTTCACTATATCCTTAAACTTCATAATGATTCATTAATTAAATAAATTCGTTTATCGTTATGATACTTAAGTTTTAGCATCATAAGTATTCTTCTTATTTAATTCAAAATTACTAATCCAAAGCTACTTGTAATTTTGAATTATTAGTTGAAATTTTGTTATATGGTTAGTTTACTATATAAAATTTATATTTCTGCACATAATATAATTAATTTAGAAGGGAGGCTTTTTAATGCGAAAAAGTACAAAAATAGCAATAATTGTGGTAATAATCTTGATAGTCGTAGGTATTCCTATAAGTAGCTATAATAATCTAGTTTCTTTAGAACAGACTGCCAATTCTGCATCTTCAAACATTGACACTCAATTGCAAAGAAGATCGGATTTAATCCCTAATTTAGTTAGTACAGTTAAGGGCTATGCTACACAAGAGAAATCCATATTTACTGATATCGCCAATGCAAGAAGCAGGTTATCTGGGGCAACAAATATACAGGAACAGGCTGATGCTGACAATCAACTTTCTGGTTCTCTTTCGAGATTATTGGCTATAGTGGAAAATTATCCTGAACTAAAGTCTAATCAGAATTTCAGAGATCTATCAGTCCAGTTGGAAGGAACAGAAAATAGAATTGCAATAGCGAGGCAAGATTATAATACTGCTGTAACAAATTATAATACTAAAAGAAGAAGTTTTCCAAGTAATATAGTATCTTCATTATTTGGTTTCCAAGAAAAACCGCTCTATAAAGCTAGCGAAGGTTCAAAAGAAGTTCCTTCAGTAGACTTTACAAAATGATAGAAAAATTAATGCATAAATCTTTAAAATCATTATTAAGCTTTCTTCTTTTAGTTGTTTCTTCAATTTTCCTCCTTTCAGCAAGTGCTGAAATTAAAGTTCCTTCTCCTACACCTTACAAATATTTAAATGATTATGTACATATAATTAGCGAGACTGAGATGAATGGTTTACTATCTATAGGAAAGGAATTAGAAGACAAAACTGGCGCGCAAGCTGTTGTAGTTATTATAAATTCAACTAATAATGTACCTATTGAAGATTATGCTAATACTCTTTTTAGGTCATGGGGCATCGGAGAAAAAGGTAAAGATAACGGCTTATTGATTCTTTTAGCACTAAATGATAGGACATGGAGAGTTGAAGTTGGCCGTGGACTTGAAGGTGCTATTCCAGACGTTTTAAGCAGCAGAATTATGGAATCAGTTGCCAAACCTAGTTTTATAGAAGGAAAATATGGTGAAGGATTACTTAATTCTTATAGTACTTTCTGCGATCATATAGCAAAAGAATATAATGTTACTCTAGATAAATCACTAAACATCTCGGAAAAAAATACAAATACTATTAAGTCTAATAC
>Ga0183101_1000025_pt2 | contig 14834 bp, 9 predicted proteins | sample Biomet3_FD_127790 | JGI IMG/M metagenome (GOLD analysis project Ga0183101, IMG submission 127790) | Microbial communities from bioreactor (seeded with sewage sludge) at LBNL, California, USA - Biofuel metagenome 3 | ecosystem: Engineered > Bioreactor > Anaerobic > Unclassified ... | reverse complement strand
CTACTGAAGGAAATTTAGTACAGGAAATATCAATTGGGTGGAAATAAAAGATAGTATGTCCTCTTTTCAAACTCTGGATAAGCCCATTCAATACCAGAGGAGCTCCAAGAAAGCGGAGTATCGGGCCTCCTGACGCTGGAATTTTAAGTACGTTCTGATAATATGCCCAGGGAAACTCAATAAAATTTCTATCGCCGCCTACCTCAAGCCCGTTCTCTAAGGGGTAGTAAGGAAAAGATGAGACTGTCTTAAGGGACGAATCTGTTTTATTATAAAGAGAATTTACGGAAACTGAGGAATCATATTTGAACCCGATGCTTTCAAGTGAATCCAGCATCCAACCACCTACAAAGGCATTTGGTGCCCTGTAGCCTACCACTCTATCTCCACTAACTTTTTCAAGAGTTCTTTTCGCAAGCAATGTTTTCTGCTCGAATTCATCGTTACTCATTAATCGTTCTTTTGTCTCAGGATTGATTTTGCAGGCGTGATGCAGACCATGACATGCAATTTCATGGCCTTTTTCCGCAATTGACTCAACAAGTCCAGGATAGTGTTCTACAATATCCGCAACTACAAAGAAGGTAGCAGTCACGTTGAACTCATCGAGAATATCCAATGCCCTTTTTGTAGGTTCAGTCAGGTAATCGTACCTGCCTTCCCATTTTTCAAAAAACTCATTCACAGTCCTGTAAACGGCGTAAGGAGAACTGCAGACTGAAGGAATATGATACCAATCTTCAAGATCCACTGTAACTGAAAAACTCCCCCTCATAAGATCCCACCGCGCGACCAAATGCGCCTATAGTAACATAACAAATTTCTGACTTATAGTGAAATTATATGCGAATGGGAATAAATAAGAATTTCACTTAGCAAAAAACTTGATATTTAGGAAAGGGGTATGGGAGTATAAAAAAATTTTTGATGATTCGATTAAAATAAAAAGTTGAAAATAATCTTGAGAAGTATTTTTATATTTAACACTGAAAATTTAATTGTTAACTTAAAGGTATAGATAGATATAAATGTAGGATCGTTAGACAAACTCTCTTTTCGAAAACCTGGAGAGACTTATGAAATTTAATTTGATATATCAGAGATCTCTTAATAAATTACTCGAAAATGCAGAAATCTTTTTTTTCATTATTTCCGAGCCACGCCCGAGTACTACAGAATAAATTGCAGTGTGATATCTGGCGCTAAGGAAACTGTAGAAGTTGAAACAGGGATAAGTGTTACTATTTTGTAGGAAGACTGAAGAAACAGTTAAGAATACATTGCCCGAATCTAACTCCCTTACATATAGAGAATAAACCAATTGTGTATAATTATTAATTAGCAATAATAGCTCAAAAAAATCTTTTGAATTAAAGTTGCGCTGGCGCACCTGGAGTAAGCAACTGGGCATTCAACTGAATAAACTTCTTGTACACTGCCGTAATTAATGAATCTTGTTTTTATATTCTCCAGAAGCTTCAGAGGCTTTAAGAGAAAGACGTTGGCAAAGTTTTACCTTGATTAACCATACAGTCCACCGAATTAAAAAGAAATATTAATCTATGCGAAAATTTAACTGATAATATTCTCTGAAGATAGCTTTTTTCATGTCTTGAGAGTTAAGACTAAAAAAGTAAAGGAATAAGAATGAACGGGAAAAGTCTGAGATATCGATGGCAAAAAAAGAAAAAACCCGTATTCTACTTTACAATTTTAGTTTTTTTGATCGCATTAGGGACAACCGCACTTTCCACGACATCGCCCAGCATAACTGTTTATGTTTCTGCCGACGGGAGAGGGAATTTTAACTGTGATGGAAGTAATGACCAGGTAGAAATAAACAAAGCTCTCGCATATGTTGCAGAAAACCCTCAGTTCACAACCGTTTATCTGAAGGGCCCCAATACATACATCATCTCGGACAGTATTTTAATTGGAAACAACACTATTCTGGCAGGAGATCCTACAGCCGTAATCAAACTTGAAGATAAAGCAGGCTGGCCAAGGAATAAGCCCCTGATTACGCAGACGGACAGTTCTGGAAACCAGAATATCACCATAAAAGGATTTGAAATCAACGGAAATCATGACAAGAACAAAGAAAAAAAGAGAGGAGAGGGATATTACAATCAGATTTATTTCTCTAACTCCAGCAATATTCAGGTTCACTCTATGTACATGCATGACGGGCACGGAGATGGGCTGAAGATAGAGAGAAGCTCTAATATCCAGTTTTACGATAACCGAGTATATAAACTGGGACATGACGATCTTTTTGCCATCGATTGCCTGAACATTGAAGCCTGGAATAATACAATAACCTGCAGGACTAACAGCGGTCTTAGAGTCTGGAACTCAAACCATGTAAAATTCCATGATAATGTAATAGATTCCTTTTACCACTGGAGTGCAGGCGGCTCTGGAATTCAGATTGAGAAAACAACAGGTGTGATGAATGACATTGAGGTGTATAATAATACTATTCATAACACCTATGGACCCGGGATCTGGCTGTTAGGCTATGGCAACTCTTACCCCAGGGAAGAAGCAGAGAATGTATATATTCATCACAATATTTTCTACAGCACCGGTACTAACCCAAACATAGATTGGGTAGGTGGTATAGTAACAAGTGGATTTTACAATACCCTTGTTGAGAATAATGTATTTGATGGTACGTATCATGCTGCAATTGTCCAGATGTATCCTACGGATGCTTCTACCGATCTTTCACCCAAAGATACAGGATATAACACAATTGTCCGCAATAATATTATTGTAAACACGCTGCAACGTAAGAAAGACCCAAGCGGGACAGGATATGGAGTTATTAATTATCTGCCTGAAACGCATTCCTTTGTGCTGGAAAATAACTGCTTTTACAATAACTCCGCAGGAGACTACAGGAACGCCAGCTCGACAAGCGACATCTATGTAGACCCTTACTTTGCAAACGAGAAAAATCACGATTATCATCTGAAATCAACAGGTGGAAGATGGAATGGAAAAACGTGGGTAAAGGATACTGGAAATTCTCCATGTATCGATGCCGGTTATCCGGACTCTGACTATTCAAAAGAGCCAGAAAATAGCGGAAACAGGACCAACATAGGAAGGTATGGAAATACTGAATGGGCTTCTATCTCAGGGAATAGGCCCGGGTATGTTGTATGGTGGAACCAGCTATTTTCACCAGAATGGAAAACTTTCAGGCTGCTGCTGAAGATGTTTTTCTTATTCTGCTTTAATATGTTATATTAAAGCTTCCTTAGCTTAATTAGCAAAATATTTAGCTAATTAGAAAAAACAGGACTAAACAATTTAGGATTCATTAACTGAACGTGATTTTCATTTACGGAGTGTTCACTTATCAGAATCAGGGATTATTTATTACAATTTGCGTAGCTGCAACTATAATGCCATCTGATCCTTTAGTGCTTATTTTTTTGGCAGGGAAACCTGCAATCGAGATACCTTTTTCATAAAACGATTTATTTACGACTGAGTTTGCCCCAATTGCTATATTGTCGGCAATTACGATATTTCCAAAAATTTTGGCACCAGGCCCGATATATACGTTATTTCCAATTTGTGGGGCTGAAACTTCATCCCGGCTAGATCCTATATTAGTACAGGCATGTATTCTGCAGTTCTCTCCAACCCTAACATTTTTGTTTATAATGATAGTTCCTCTATGGGCAATACACAACCCTGGACCAAAGACATTTATTGGAATACTGAACCCTAGATGAACACTCATCATGTAGAACCTGAATAACAAGTATTTGAGATATAATTTGGAAATTCGAGATTTCTTACAGTTGTTATAGTACTCAGTTTTTCGTAGTAATCTCTGAAATTTCCATATATCGTCACCAATTAGTCTAGGGCTTCTACTGTGTTTCCCTAAAGCAAACTTGTCTGCTCTGACGTAGAAATCGTAATCTGCTTTCGATTTAATAATAACTATACCCCTGTACTTACTTTTGCAGAATTTAGAAGTCCCGATATCTTCTAGAATCTGCTAAGTTTAACTTCCCAAACTCCCTGAAGTAGAATATAGGTAAACCAATAAACCCTACGGATTAAAGAGATTTACGCGCTCAGAAGCCTAAAATATATAACCGTAAACAATCCAATCAATTATGGTAAGGATTTATATAAAAATTAGAGTAAGAGTACTTCTTATAAGAATTACTTATTAATGTTTAGTTTTACTTCAACATTGAAGTGAAAATTAACAGACAAATTTTTAAATTTGAGTGACCCAAAACTCAAAATTACGTATCTTAATCCTTATTCTGGATAATCAAGGGAGTTTTTTATCGTAGGAAATAGTTCTGAATTTCCCATCAATTTGGGAACAAAATTGATTTTGGGATGAGCTCATTCAAGAAATTAAGATAAAATAAATTTTAAAAATTCAGATTTCCCATGAGTTTACTTTAATTTTTAAAGTTAAGATGCACTTCTTAGAATTCTAGTCATGGGATTTAAACAACGGGAAGAATGCAAATAATTTCAAGGGGAGTTTATTTACAGTCCTGAAAAGATAAATTTTTTTAATATTGAAGAATTATAGTTCAATGTATTGGGGATTGGAAATGAATGGAAAGAAACGAACGTATAAATGGAGAGACAGAAAAAAGTTATTGTTTCTTAGTATAATTTTTGTTTGTATAATTGCAAGTATAACCCTCACTCTATCAAAGACATCCTGTACAACAGTTTATGTTGCTACCAATGGAAGTGGAGACTTTAACTGTGATGGAAGTGATGACCAAGTAGAGATAAACAAAGCTCTTGCATATGTTGCAGAAAACCCAAAATTCACAACCGTTCATCTGAAAGGCCCCAGTACGTACATTATCTCGAACAGTATTTTAATTGGAAACAACACTATTCTTGAGGGAGATACGACAGCCGTAATTAAACTTGAAGATAAAGCAGGTTGGCCTCTAGAAAAACCTATGATTACGCAAATGGACAGTTCTGAAGGTCATGATATTACTATAAGGGGATTTGAAATTGACGGAAATCATGACAAAAATAATGAAAAGAATAGGGGGAAAGGATATTACAACCTGATCAATTTCGTTAATTGCAAGAATATACAGGTTCACGATATGTATATGCATGACAGCCATGGCGATGGGCTTAAAGTCGTAAACTGTTCAGGTATTAAGTTTTACAATAACCGGGTATATAAGTTAGGGCATGATGTCCTCTACGCTATCTATTCTTCGAATATAGAGGCCTGGAATAATAAAATAACGTGCAGAACAAATAGCGGCTTGAGAATTTACAATACAAACCATGTAAAATTCTATAACAATATAATTAACTCAGAAGGAGAGGGGGGGGCAGGAATTGAAATCCAGAAAATTGGTCCGTCAACTTTGATGAATGATATTGAAATCTACGATAATCTGCTATATGAGACGAACGCAGCAGGTATATGGATTACAGGCTACGGGTCCGGGTATTCAAAAGATTCTGCAAAAGACATATTTATACACCATAATAAATTTTATAAAACCGGTATTAACGAGGGTGCGGACTGGGCAGGAGGCATAGTGCTTAATGGTTTCCAAAATACCGTGATAGAGAACAATAAATTTGATGGATGCTATGGCGCTGCTATTGCCCATAAACAGGTCAGTGATGAATTTTCGGCCCCAGGTTCAGGCTATATAACTATCGTGAGAAATAATATAATAATTAATACACAGTCCAGTCCTGCAGCTGGAGAAGGATATGCTGTATACAACCAGCTAAAAAATACCCATTCCTTTATCCTGGAAAACAATTGTCTTTCAGGCAACGCCGGAGGGAACTATATGGGTGCAAACTCTACCTCAGACGTTGAAGCTGACTCAGAACTTGCAGCAAAGTTGAACACCAATGAGTCTTTGGGTAAGGACTTTCCCTGGAGTGAAGCTATTTCTGCGGGACCACAGACGCCTTATGAGATAAATGAAAGCAAAGTCCAGACCGGACAGGAGGAAAGCTTTGGGGCGAGCCTTAAAAGAGCTTTTTCAGAGTTTAGAAAGTTCCTGAAAAAATTATTATTAAATATTTCGATGCAGTTTGATAAGGCAGAAAACCTTAAAATTGCTTTACCTTTCATTATTTCTGACAACAGGCTGATAGAAGAAGCCCCAAATACCACTTTTAGTGATAGTGAATATATCGATGTCGGAAAAAAATTCGATGGAAGCATTTACAGAGACGTTATAGTCTTTGAGCTGAGTTCACTTAATCAGACTGACCAGGTTGAAGAGGCAACTCTATCTTTATTCTGGTACTACCCGGAGAACCAAATAAGATCAAAGGATACTATACTGGAAGTATACAGACCTATGAAATGGTGCAGAGAACATGTTACCTGGCAGCAAAGGGAATCTAATGACCCCTGGAAAAATTCTGGAGGGGACTGGTATGACAGGAATGGGATCTTCCAGGGAAGCACCCCATATGCCATGATAACTATCAGTGGAGATGAGACCCCTGACAACCACTACTACGACCTGGATGTAACAGAACTTGTGCAGGAATATATAAATGGAAAGTACGAGAATACAGGTTTCCTTATAAAGGCCCGCGAGGAAGATGAAAACTATATAGCTTTCTACAGTTCTAACTGGCAAAATAAAAATCAGAGACCCAAACTCACTATAGAGTATACCTGAATGTCGATAAAGTTAGTCTGGAAAATAGTTTGATTCATGAAGAAGAAGGCAACATTTTGGCATAAGCCAAGAAGTAGTTAGTTTTTGATGCCCCTCTTAGGACATCTGGGATTACTTTGGGATTACCTTTAGTGTTTAGGCTTTCCATACCCCAATTGAAGGTTCTGGTAGATCCAAAATATCTCGCTATTGGAACTCTCCTGCCTAACTTAATAGACAAAACAATAGGAAAATCGAGCAGTGTCTCGGATTTGCTGTAAAATTGAAGCCAAGTTTTTGAATACTATGGAGAAATTGACCTTCAGAGAGGGAATTTTCCATCCAATAATTTTTTGAGATTTGTGATTTTACTGAAAAATCGGTACACTGTCATTCAAAAAGTAATGTATGAAAAAGAAAAGGGAAATTAAAACAAAAAATCCGGAAGAATAATCTTCCAGACCTTAACGAGCAAGTCCTACTCTTTCATTCCTTTTCTTCTCAACCTGCATATCGAAAAGCATTCCGAAAAGGAGCATCTGAAGCCCCATGCCCAGTACAAGGAAACCAAGCAGAGGGTAGTAGGAAGGAAGAGGATTTTGCAACAAGACCTGCAAAAAGCCCCAAAGTCCTAAAATAACACCCACAGGCAAGGCAACCATTCCAAGGAAATAGAATAGTACAAGTGGATGGAAGTCCAGCACCATATATTTGACTCTCAGCCTCCATAGAAAACCTCTAAAGATCATGGGAGCTACTTTGCGAATAAACTTGCCGTAGTGAATCTTCGATCTCTCTCTACCGTACCGGGCGGGCATTACCACATCCATCACCCTCATTCCAAAGGCATTAAGCTTGATCAACAGATCGTTACAATAGCCATAATAAGGATAAACTGAGTCTAAGTCGATAACCTCCAGGGCCTGCCTGGAAATAGCTGTATATCCATTCTGAGGGTCCATAACCTGCCAGTAACCGCTGCCTATTTTTGTAATAAAGCTGAGGAGAAGATTTCCAAGAGATCTCCATTTGCTCATTCCGGTCCTAAAATTATCAGTGAGTAATCTGTTGCCTTTTGTATAATCAGCTCTTCCCTCAATGATTGGAAAAATCAACCTGGGAAGTTGAACAGGATCCATCTGATTATCTCCGGCCATAACCGCAACAATGTCCATCTCGTCTTTCAGGGCAAGTTTATACCCGTCAATTATTCCTGCACCTACCCCTTTGTTTACTTCATGGCGCAAATAGACGATTCTGGAGTCTCCGAACTTTTTTACAATTTCTCCCGTCCGATCTATACTACCGTCATCGATTACGTAAATTCGGTCCACATATTCAGGGATACCGCTTAGAGTCTCACCTATAAGTAATTCCTCATTATAAGCAGGCACGACAACTCCAATACGTGTGCTCTCAAGCTTCCTAAATATAGGATCCACATCAAAACTCAGATAGTTAACCTTGAGTCCTTCGGTTTTTGCTGCAGAAAGCAAGGACTTTAAAGTTAAATGTTCTTTGCCTGAACTGATTTTCTGCAGTGAGTCTGCAGTTATTGCAAGAAAGCCTATTTTTTCCTTAAAGGTATTTTTTCCATTAAAGAGCATTACTGTTTCCTGCTCACAGGAAATGCGACAGGGCCACGAACCCACAGATAGGTCAAACCCATGTCTTAAAGGTTCAAGGACATGAGAAAGCAAATCCATATCCTGCATGCATTCCGGATAGATAAGAACCACAAGTTCAGAATCAAGAGATACCTTGTAGAGAACATCAAGTAATGCCTCCTCCCCACCTGAGACAGGAATAACTCGTGCCCCTCCCAAAGCAGCTACTTCCATAGTTCGATCGGTAGAACCTTCGTCAAGAACGAGTACGCGGTCCGCGTAACTTGCCGCAATCAAGACTTTGCTTCCAATTGAAGTTTCCTCGTTCTGAGCTGGAATTAAGACAGTAAATTCATGCCTGAGTAACCTATCGGGAAGTTGAGATGACGAAGATACTATGCTAATAGGATCAGAGATTAGAGAATTAAGACCAAGAGTAAGGGCTGAAAACAAACCCAATCCACCCCCTTATACATATGCATATGCTATAACCCCCTTTATCTGTATAAGTGGAAAAATATTAAAGGCTATCATACTAAAAATTATCAGAGCAAGATATATATAAGGTTAACATTTGACAAGGATAGTTGCGTAAAAATATTAATAAGGAAAAATTATCCTTACAAATGATCTCTATGAATAAAAATAAAAGAAATGAATTGACTGGTTAAGACCTCCTTATACAATCAATATTAGACAAAGCGTAATTTGTATAAGTAAATGGGTAGAAAAATTTATAAAGACGTTAGTTATTCACGTAACTAGCATTTTTATATATTAATTAAGCAAATTTTTACAAAAATGTTTTACTAGATAGAATAATTTTTTATTTATTTGAAAAAGTAATCTTGAAGAGATAACACTAAGGAAAATAAAATCGAAGAATAATTTAAATAGAAAAGAACAAAGCTTGCCACTGAAGTAATTATTGAAATAAGCATTAGTGTATTGTGAAGGTAATTTCACAAGTTTAGCAAGGGTTTGATTAGTGTATTGAGAGGGGCAATGCCGTACAGTATAGCGGGATTTGATGCTTAACCTGCAAACTATAACTCCCAATCTCGGGTAAGCCGAAACTTAGTGAGCGACTTTCTAGAGGGTAGCTACCAGAAATACTAAGGCTGGAAGATACTAAGCAACTTAAATATCAACAGGCAAAATGAGCAAAATAGTACAATAGTGAGAGAACACTGAAAAAATAATTTTAGCCCAATGTCAAAATGCACATTATAATAATTTTTGTATATTAAAGGGCAAACATTACGAAATAATGATGACTGCAGAACCTCGACATATCGACACGGCGATAAAATATTTTTGATATTCCGTTATTAGTATGGTAAATCTAATAATTAATAGGATGATTTCTCTTTATTTATATGATTAAAATGATATATTTCTTATAAAAAGATGACAGAATATGGAAAAAACCCGTACTGAAGAGATAGAAGTCAAGATTTTACAGTTGTGACTTGAAAGATATAAGATTATCTGTGAGAAATATATATTTGGGGTTTCAGTGGGGACGAGATTGATATGACAGGATCATCGAGATAGGTTTTTCTAAATGAGAAAAACAAAAATAGACTGAACCAAATATTTAATAAAGTTAAAGATCCAAGAAGTATGGTTAAGGGGGATACTTTGATCAAAAAAGTGAAACAAGACAAAGAGCTGTGGGAGCTGTTTACAAAAAAAGAAGAGTACGACCCTATCCTTTTAGATAAATACGGAAGATTTTCCTATTATTTAAGCAGTCAAAGAAATGTTTTTGAGCCTGAGGTCTCGAGCTTTCTGATAAAAAACGGCCTGAATCCCGAATATCCTGACGGAAAAAAATTTGCTGTATGCCTTACTCATGACATTGATTTTGTATGTCCCGGAATGTTAAATACTGCAGCCAGAACCATAAAAGCTCTCAAAAAGGGGCAGTTTGCACAGGTCTCTATCCTTCCATTTTCAAGAATAAACAAAGCCTGGAGCCCTTTATGGAATTTTAGGCAAATTATGGAACTGGAAGAAAATTATGGAGCGAAGTCCACTTTTTATTTTCTGACCCTTGATCCGGGGAACGAAGATTACACCTTCAATATTGAAGAACTGGAAGGAGAACTTGGTCATATTTCGGATCGCGGATGGGAGGTAGGACTCCATGGGGGACATGAAGCTTATAACAATCCTATAGAAATCAAAAGTAAAAAACAAAAATTGGAAAAAGCATTGAAGAAAGAGGTTATAGGCTACAGAAATCATTATTTGCGGTTTAAAACTCCCAAAACCTGGGAGTTTCTCGCAGATGCAGGTTTCAGCTATGATTCCACTTTCGGATACCATGATTGTGCGGGGTTCAGGAATGGAATGTGTCATCCTTTTAGTCCATATAACCTTAACACAGGAAAAGAAATTGATATCCTCGAAATCCCACTAAGTATAATGGATACCACTCTTTTCAACCAGATGCATCTTGACTTCAATCAGGCATGGAAGCTTACTGAAAAGCTCATTGACACAGTTGAATTCCATAGAGGCGTACTTACGGTTCTCTGGCATAATACATATATGCAAGGGGATTACCTAGAGTTTTACAAAAAAATTCTTCAGTACTGCACTGAAAAGGGTGCCTGGGCGGTATCAGGAGCTGAAGTATACATATGGTGGAAGAATAATATAGAAGTTAAAGCAGGCTGAAATGCAAAAGGAAAAGGACATGAAAGGGGAGAAAAAGTCCGTAAAAAGTCGTCTGGACTTACAACAAAGAATATTTTGTGTTGAAAAAATAAGTTATAAAAATTATTATGTTGTGGGGTTGTATGGAAACTGCAAAAGGATACGCGGAGAGATTTACAACAAATCTTGATGTGATTCTCAGCGTCATGGGATTCGGTTTAGGATTATTAATTATTTCTTTGTACTACATCATCAACCTAAACCAGAAAGATATTGGAATTGCCATTCTTTCCTCCTGTTTGATCTACTTTATATTTAGAAATAAATTGAGAAGTGAGGTCACAATTTCTTCCCGAGAAGACAGGCTTAAAAGTATACTGGGACTTTCGTTTTATCTCATTTTTCTGGCATGCATTTTTATATATGGCACAAATCTGTACTACAGGCCTATATCTTCCTTTATATTGATATGTATCCTTGCAGCCATTATCGCCTCCCAGATTCTTTATGTTAGAGAAGGAGATGGAGTGACCTCTTTATTATTGCAGATATTCCTGCTATCAATTCTTATCAGAGTTGGAATTTTTTATAATTTTCCAAGTCTAATGGGCTATGATGCTTATTTCCATGCCAGTATGGCACGGGCAATTACTGATACCGGATTTGTTGCTCCGATTGAAACAAGCAGTAAGTACTTCTATTACCCGCTTTTTCATCTTTTTGTTTCAATTATTCAGGTAATGGGCGAAACCGACATCAAAGACGCAATATTTTATTCCATAGGGTTTGCCAGTGTTTTCAGTACGATAGGCATTTATCTTATAGGAAAGAAACTTGAAGGCGCTCAGATGGGGTTGCTGGCGACTTTACTGATAAACTTAAATAATCATAATATCGTTGCAGGCATTACAAATATAACTCCTGGTTCTCTTGTTCTTTGCTACTTTATATTCGTTATATACGCGATCTTTAGCGAGAAACAGAGCTTGAGGTATACGGGATTTATCCTGTTAATTACTATTCTAATGGTTCTGACCCATCAGTTGACAACTTTTGTAGTATTTCTTTCTTTAGTCTCAATTTGTGCAGGCAAATATCTGCACAATCGTGTATATAAAAGTCTTTTCGTAAAAACAAACAGTTTTAATTATATCCTCTTTTTTGTTATTAGTTTACAAACATACTGGATGTTCACGTATGTTAACTCAAATACCTCGTTTCTTGAAATGGTTCTCAGTCCTCTTATGGATGTCCTTCAAATCGGATCAAGCTACTCAAGCGAGGAACTGATTTTAGGTTCCGTAAATAATCAGGAAACACTGGAAACGTTCTTACTCCATATAAGCTACCTTGCTCTACCTTTTTTCGCAATAGGGGGGGTATTAGCATGGCTTTCTCGCGAAGATATCAAAAAAGTCAACAAGTTTTCTATTGCTTTAGTTGTTATAATACTGTACGGTCTTGCTTATGGAATTCCTTTACTTGGAATGAGGAATTTCCTTACAAGCCGATGGTTCCCACTAATAGCAGTGTTCCTAGTACTTGTATCCGCCTCATACATGTTGAAATTGGTAAGTCTCCTTAACTCAAAAAAAGCAAGTGTCCCTGTGATGTTCACAATCATTCTTCTATTTTCGTTTGTAATGGTTACAACACCAGGCATAAATAAAGACAACCCGCTTGTGGCAAAGGACACAACCGTAAGAAACCAGTTTAAAAGTATTGAAATAGAGGCCATTAAAACAGTAACCGCGAAGTACTCTGGAAATATCTTGATGGATTCTCCCTATGACAGTTGTCTTTTTTATAGGGACAGAGGATATGATTCCAGTAACGCAACATATTTTAACATTCAGCATATACAGACTGGAGAGATTGATGGCAGTCCTACGGTTTTGCTGAGAAAGTCGACTGTTAAAGAACCTGTCTCTATCAATGATCCTGAACGCTATGGAGTAAATATTATCCAGACATTGCCAGAGGGATTTTTCAACAGATTCAATGCACATGATTATGCCCGAGTATATGATAACGACGAGGTATTTGCTTACACAAAGGAAGGAAAAACGGCCAGAAACTAAGAGCCCAGGATAGTCTCCGTTACTTATTGCGGAATAAAAAAAGCCCACATGTTGAGCTTATGTTTTAAAGTTGGAAATAATTATGTCAAACTTTATCGGTAATGTGTTAAAACTTGTATCAGGAAGTGTTGCTGCACAGATTCTGGGTATACTTCTTGTACCAATAGTCACTAGAATTTACAGCCCTGACGATATGGGAGTCTTTCAGCTTTTTGTGGCAGTATCAGGCATACTGGTAATTTTCTCTACTTTTTCATACCAGTTTGCTATTATGTTACCAAAATCCGAAGAGGATTCTGCAAATGTATTTTTCCTTTCCTCGATTTTAGTCACTTTTATATCCTTACTCACAGCTGTAGCCGTGATAATCTTTCCAGAGAATATTGAGCATATTATTGAGTATATATTTCATACTAAGGGATCCTCAAAATATTTAATCTATCTTCCTGCAATAGTATTCTTTAATGGCCTTTTTTTCGTGCAGAATTACTGGCTTTCAAGAAAACTACGTTTTGGAGTTATTGCAGGATCCAGAGTATTAAATGCTTTATCGGCCAAAGTGCTTCAGTTAATTCCTCTCTGGACTGCATCACCTTTGGGTCTAATCGCAGGTTATACCCTTGGATATGGACTTGCAGACCTGGCCATGCTCAAGGGAGTAAGAGAAGATTTAAAGATCTTCAAAAGAATTTCAGTTAAAAAAATGAAAGAAATGGCTATTGAATATAAAAATTTTCCATTATTTAGTTCATGGTCTACACTTGCAAATACAATTTCGCCACAGGTGCCTACTTTCTTGCTTGCATATTTTTACAGCACAACTGTTGTCGGATATTTCTCACTTGCAAATCAGGTAGTAAATATGCCCATGGGACTTATTGGGACAGCTATACAACAGGTTTTCTTCCAGAAAATCAGTGAGGTAAAAAATGGGAATTCGAGTGGCGATATGAAAGCTATTGTAAGCGAAGTTTACAAAAAGCTAATTTTAATAGGAATATTCCCTATGATACTCCTGTTAATTCTGGGAGAAGAAATATTTACGTTTGCTTTTGGAAAAAACTGGTACATAGCAGGCACTTATGTAAAAATCCTTGTACCATTCATATTCCTTGTTTTCCTTGCCTTGCCTATTTCAACCCTCTACAGTGTATTTGAAAAGCAAAAAGTCTGGTTTACTTACAGTACGGCTCTTTTAATCTCAAGGTTTGTAGCACTTGCTATAGGAGGAATGTATGCAAAAAGTGCCGAGTTTTCCCTTTGCTTGTTTAGCTTCACAGGAGTTATATTCGCTCTATGGAATAATGCATACTTGCTTAATCTTGTAGGGATCAGTAAAAGGGAAAGCCTGGAAATCCTCATTAAATATACAGCAATTGGGGTAGTTATCTCAATCCCATTGATTCTACTAGAAACACTCTCTGCTAATTTTTATATTATTATGCTTGCAGCTATCATTATAACCCCTATATATTATGGGATAGCTCTTCGTGACGATCCTGCTTTCAAGAAGGTACTTTCAGCCTTTCTCGTGAATATAAAAAATAGAACCTGAAAAGGTGTAATTCCTTTTTAGAAAAAAACTTACTGAAAGTTTATCTCTTAAGAAATCCCACTTATAAAGGAAATAGGATCCTTCCAAATCAGTACTAAAACTAAGGATATACAATGCTTATTTTGAATAATAGGTATGCATTTAGAGTTTCCCCAATTAAGGTACACTCTAAAAATCAATTTTTTAGATAAATAATCTATAATACTCTTTTAAATCAAGAAGAGAGCGGGATAAATACTTTATTCTTTTACAA
>Ga0183101_1000837_pt1 | contig 14863 bp, 12 predicted proteins | sample Biomet3_FD_127790 | JGI IMG/M metagenome (GOLD analysis project Ga0183101, IMG submission 127790) | Microbial communities from bioreactor (seeded with sewage sludge) at LBNL, California, USA - Biofuel metagenome 3 | ecosystem: Engineered > Bioreactor > Anaerobic > Unclassified ... | reverse complement strand
CTTTGGCAAATTCCACACTTGGAATCTTAACATCATACTTTAAGAAGCCGACCGTACCGGCATCCGGCATCACAATGTGGAAGGATGGATTCTGCTGTAACCATGCATGCAGATACTGCTTGTTCTGATCGATGATGGCATGAGAGCGCTGCAGGATCTCTTTGCGGTGCTGCAGGGCAATCAATGCTAAGGTGTCGGCCAACGGACCGGTCGAGATGATGGAATAGTCACGCCGTACATTGATGGCGTCAATAACTTCCTGCGGTCCCTTGATCCAGCCAAACCGTAATCCTGCAAGAGAGAACATCTTGGAAAGGGAAGAAGTCGCAATCCCTTTTTCATAAAGATCACTGATGCTTGGAAGCGATGGATCCCGATAGACTTCATCACAGAGAACATATGTTCCCTGTTTCCGGCATAAGGCAATCAGTTCCTGCAGGTATTCTTGGGCAAAGACGGTTCCGGTAGGATTGTTTGGATTATTCAGGATGACGAGCTTGACCTTCTGTTCCATGGCTTTCTGCAGTGCAGGGATGGAAGGCTGCCATTGTTCATCTTCGTACAGCTGCAATTCTGTTACCGTACATCCTAAGGATTTTGGATAGTCTGTAAACTGCTGGTAGGAAGGTGTATAGGCAAGTACATGATCCCCTGGATCCAATAAAGTCTCCAGCACCATTTCATTTGCCTGCAGACATCCCTGTGCCATCGTAATGGAATCGATTGTTCCGGTGGTGTACATCTTCAGAAGTTCCTTCTTCATGCGTACATCGCCAGTGATTGTTCCATAATCCAGTGTTACATTCGACAGCAGAGCATCGGTATCCATTGCAGTCAACTGTTCCAACGTAAAAGGGCTTACGCAGGTATCGGTCATATTAAAGACCGCTTTTCCTTCATAAGCGTTCATCCACTGTTCTACTTTAAAGTCTGCTATTTTCATTTTTAGTCGTAGAATACTTTACTTAAGAAATCTTGTGCACGGTCACTCTTTGGCGCATCAAAGAATGCTTCGGAAGTATTCTCTTCTACTATCTTACCAGAATCTAAGAAGATTACACGGTCAGCGACCTTCTTGGCAAAGCCCATTTCATGGGTCACCACGATCATGGTCATGCCTTGTTTGCCAAGATCGATCATGACATCCAGTACTTCCTTGATCATTTCCGGATCCAAGGCACTGGTGGGTTCATCAAACAGCATCATTTCCGGATTCATGCACAGAGCTCTTGCGATGGCAACTCTCTGTTTCTGCCCGCCGGACAATTTCGAAGGGTAGGAATCTGCCTTCTCCGACAGACCGACTTTTGCGAGATATTCTCGCGCTGTCTTTTCGGCATCTTCTTTGGAAATCCCGGAATTGATCTGTGCTAAGGTGCAGTTATCTAAGACGGTTTTATTGTTGAAGAGATTGAAGTGCTGGAATACAAAGCCCATCTTCTTTCTCTGCTCGGTGTATTTGTTTTTATTCTTTGGATCCATGAGTTCGCCATCGAGATAGACTTCTCCAGAATCAATGGTCTCTAAGCCATGGATACAGCGGCACAATGTACTCTTGCCGGAACCAGAAGGACCAATCAGACAAACGATATCACCATCATTGACGGTCAAATTGATATCGTCTAATGCTTGAAGTTCTCCGAACTTCTTGTATAAGTGTTTAACCTCAATCACTGACAGCGAACCTCCTTTCGATACGTCTGGAAATATACGATGTAATAACTGTCATAAAGAGATACATGACGCCGGCTAAGATCAGCGGATCTAAATAGTCATAGTATTTCTTGCCTAATACCTGTGCGGAATAGAGAAGTTCTAAGGCACCGATATTGGAAATCAAGGAACTGTCCTTGATCAATGTAATGAATTCGGAAACAAGTGGCGGCACAATCCGCTTGAAGGCCTGCGGCAGGATGATCTGCTTCATCATTGTGCCATAGCCAATGCCTAATGTCTCACACGCTTCCCACTGTCCCTTTTCGACACCCATGATACCGGAACGGATCAATTCCGCCTGGTAGGCACCAGAGTTGAAGGACAGGGCGAGAATACCGACCATGTATGGATTGGCATCCATACGGGTGCCGGTGATTCTCTGATACAGAACAGGAACACCTAAGTAGAAGAACAAGATCTGCAGCAGCATAGGCGTACCACGGAACAATTCAACATAGATGTTGGCCAGCCATCGCAGGATGACCATGCCGATGTTCTTGGATTTCGACAGCTTTGCGGCTGCGATGAGGACGCTGATCACACATCCTATCGCAATCGCACCAAGTGCGAGCAACAAACTGTAGCCCGCACCTTTTAACATGAATACTAAATTATCAGAAGTAAAAATATCACTCATGATTATTCAGCGTTGATCCACTTTGCCTTGTATGTCTTGAAATCATCACTTGCCAGGAATGCAGCTAATGCCTTGTTGATCGGTGTCATTAACTCTGTGTTGCCTTCCTTTGCGATAATATAAACATTTTCATCTAATAACGAACCATCTAAGATCTTGAAGTTGCCAGTTGCTGCATAGTTCTCTGCAACCGCAATATCCAGAATGACGGCATCCAGTCCGCCGGACTTCAGTGTTTCCATGACAACGCCCATATCTTCTACGGCCTGTACAGTAGCACCTTCAATTTCGTTGGCACATGTTTCACCAGTGGTGCCCATCTGTGCACCAATCTTCTTGCCCTTCAGATCATCCTTTGTCTTGATGGAACTGTTGGATGGAACGATGGCAACCTGTGCACTGTCATAGTATGGATCTGAGAACAGGACCTTTCTGTCTTCCGCATAGGTGAAGCCGGAAATGCCTAAGTCAACTTGATCTGTCTGGATGGCAGAAACAATCGTATCGAAGCTCATCTGCTTCCATTCATGTGTATAGTTGTAACCATTGTTATTCAGCCAGTTGAAGACCCATTCGCCCATATCATAGTCGAAGCCCTCTAATTTGCCATCTGCGGTTAAAGAATCAAATGGCGGGTAGTCTGGGGAAATGGCGATGACAACGTTCTGTGCTTTCGCAGCAGAAGTGGATGAAGCGGCTGCACTGCTTGCAGAGCAGGCGGTCAGACTTACTACGGATGCGGCAGCGATAACTGCCTTTACAAACTTACTTGTGTTTTTCATATTCTTCTCTCCCTGTATGTTTTTCATTTCGTTTCCTGTAAAGCGGCTGTTCATTCGTCGTTGTTTCATTGACTCACCTCCCTAAATAAACAAAAAGCCGTCTGCTGGATATATCCAGAGACGACTTTGATCGCGGTACCACTCTGATTGCCGGTAAGAAACATACCGACCACCTCTATCCGTTAACGCCGGTTCTACGTTCTTCCCTACTGTTGGTTCAGGAAGCCTTCTCCCAAATGCGGTTCTTCGATTCTGGTGCCGCTGGACTTCCACTCTGTTCCAGCTCGCTGATGGACATCATCGAATACTCTTTTGTTCGTTGAAGATAGTAGTACTTTAGTGGATAAAAGAATCCTTGTCAATGATATTTTCAAAGAAATTTCTGAAAATGTTTACATTATGGAGGTACAATAGAGGAAGACAGAACTTCTCTATCGAGGGGTAGAAACAGCCGTATCTTGTGTGTTCATGAATGATTGAGCACAGAGAGATTACGATTGTTTGCCGCTGGGAAAGCCACGCATGGCTCAGAAGGAAAAAATGTGCATTCTTTCATATATCGTCAATAAAAAAACGTTTGGCAGGATCGTACATACGGAAAACCAGAAAATCAGTCCGTCACTCATGGAACTTATGGGGCCGGACTTTTTAGGTTACTTAAAGAATCGAGAAGAGCATCGGAAAGTTTTAGAACAGCTGCCGTGGGAACATTTGTTCCTGCAGACGGAGGATGGCCTCAAACTGGCGGGCTACTATTATGAAAATCCCCAGCGTTTGAAGAAAAATGCGGTATTGATCCATGGTCATGGCTCCTGCGGCTTTGAAGGCTATGCCAGTGTCGGCCTCAAATATATCCGTCATGGGTATAACGTTCTGCTGCTGGATAATCGTGCCTGCGGCAGCAGTGAAGGAAAGTGGTCTACGTTTGGCCTGCAGGAAAGAAAAGATACGCTGCAGTGGGTGAATCGTCTTGCGAAAGCAGACCCGGATCAGCCGATTGTAATCCATGGCACATCCCTGGGCGGGGCAACTGCATGCATGTTATCCGCAATGGAGCTGCCGGTGCAGGTCAAGGCAATCGTCTCAGACTGTGCCTTTGCCAATATCCGCAAACAATTGGAATACATGCTGCCAAAGATCATGCATGTACCATACCAAATGATCCTGCCGCAAGTCCTGTGTTGGTTCCGTCATGAAACAGGTCTTTCCATTGATGAAACAAGTCCTTTGGAAGCGGTAAAGCATGCCCACGTGCCAATGCTGTTCATCCATGGCGAAGCTGACCAGTATGTCTTGAAAGAGAATGGCCAGAAACTATATGACGCATGTAACGCACCGAAACAGCTGCTGTGGATTCCCGGTGCAGGACATGCCGCATCCCACTATATCGGAAAAGAAAAATACGAAGAGACACTCTTCGCATTCTTAGATCGATATACAAAGAAAGAGGCATCCACATGGAAAGAATCGTAACAACACTGAAAGAAAAGATCTTCTACGCCTTTGGCAATATGGGCAGTTATATCCTATGGGTATTCACGGCATCCTATATTACCGTCTATGCGACCGACTGCCTGCAGTTTCCCGGCACGGGCTGGGCATATGGCGCTTTAGGTTTGATCATATTGATCAGCCGTTTCTTTGACGGCTTGAGTGATATCGGCATGGGCATTCTCATTGACCGTACCAAATCAAAATACGGCAAAGCAAGACCTTGGTTCGGTCTCAGTCTGATTCCGCTATCCATTATCTTCTTCTTTATGTTCTTTCTAAAAGGACTCTCAGAAACATCTGCTTTGATCTGGATTGGGATTCTGTATTTCTTATTTACGGTTGTCTTCTATACGATGAACAATATCAGCTTCAATGCCATGATGCCGATGATCTCCAATGATTCCTATGATCAGACAAAGATCAGTACGTTGGATTCAATCTTTACCAGTGTCGGCAGTATTGCCGCGGCAATGGCGATTCCGCTGCTCGGTATGTTAGGCGGCTTAGACAAACAGTCCTCCTGGGCAGTCTTAGTTGGTGTTCTTGCGGTATTTGCCTTGGCAACACAGATGTTATGTTTCTTCAATATTCATGAGAAGAAAGAGATTGCGCCGGTGAAAAGTGACGCGATGGCCAAATCGGATATCCGTGCCGGCTTCCATGCATTAATGAAGACAAAATATTTCTATATTGCGATTGGGATGTTTCTGATCAATTACTATATGAGTTTATCCATCAGTTCGGTTGGCAAATACTACGCACAATGGATCCTAGGCAATGCAAACTATTCATCTCTGCTGGCATCCTTGCCGATGATCACGATGGGAATTGGACTGGTACTGACACCAGTCTTCGCAAAGAAACTTGGCAAACGGAAAACAATGATGGCTGCTGTCAGCTGTGTACTGACAGGCAATATCGTCGGTTCTATCTTCCCGTATTCATTGGGAATTGCACTGACCGGCGGCATGATCAAAGGCTTAGGTTCTGCGGCGGTAATGTGTGAACTGTATACTTTAGCACCGGATCTGGTCCGGTATGTGGAACAGCAGTCCGGCATTCGTGTCGAAGGACTTGCGGCATCAGCCAACAGCTTTGGCTGCAAGATTGGTTCCGGCATTGGTTCAGCTGCGGTCATCTGGGCACTGGCATTGTGCCAATACAATGCAAATGCGGTATCCATCTCCACACGTACTGCCGGCAGCTTCAATGCTTTATACTGGTGGATTCCAGCGGTGTTGAGTGCAGTCCTGCTTTGGCTGGCATCCCGGTGGGATATTGAGGAACAAATGATCAAGAAGGAAGGCGAAGTGAAATGAATGACTTTCCGGTCCCTGCGTATGATAATAGTATTCTTTCCATTGCGGCATCGGTACTGAAATATTATGGTGCCGATACACATGGTCATGCGACACAGCCTCTCTTTGATGAAGCATTGAAACGGAATCCGCGCAATGTTGTAGTTATGCTGTTTGACGGCATGGGTGTCAATCTGCTGGAAAAACATCTGCCGGAAGATTCCTTTCTGCGCACGCACATGCGTACAACAATCTCATCGGTCTTCCCGCCAACAACGGTTGCCGCAACGACAACCATTCAGTCAGGGCTTTCTCCTTTGGAACATGGCTGGCTGGGGTGGACCTTATACTTTCCGGAAGTAAATGAAAATGTTGCGGCTTTTTCCAACCGCCGTACCAGGGATGGTAAGAAAGCATCACAGCATTCTTTAGCAATGCAGGATATGCCTTATGTCAATCTTTGTGACCAGGTCCAGCAAGTCTGCCCCGATGTTGATGCACAGACAATTTCTTTTCGTGCCAAACATAAGAACTTCTCGATTGGTTCTTCCTGCCGTCAGGTCCTGCGTCTGACACGGCAGTCAGGCAGACATTATATTTACTGCTATTGGATCAATCCGGATCATCTGATCCATAAATATGGTGTGAATAGTGACCAAGTCCATGCGACTATTATCAAGATCAATCAGCAGGTAGAGCACATGTATGCAAAGCTGCAGGATACCACGGTAGTTGTCTTGGCAGATCATGGCCTCATTGATACCAAATGGATGTATTTGGAAGATGATCCGGAATTGATGGATATGCTGGTACGCGAACCATCCATTGAAACGCGCGCATGCAGCTTCTTTGTGAAACCAGAGTGCCATCCGGATTTTGAAAAGAAGTTCCATGAGATCTTTCAAGAAAAATTTGTTCTGCTGAGCAGACAGGAAGTGCTGGACCGCCATCTCTTTGGCACAGGGACAGAAAATAAGATGATCCAGCAGTTTGTGGGGGATTATCTTGGCATTGCCATCAGTGATACTTCGCTGCAGGTCCATCACGGCAGTCATGAATTGATAGGTATGCATGCAGGATTAACAAAAGAGGAACTGCAGGTTCCTTTGATTCTCTTAGAAAAGTAAAAAACAGGGCAGTTCGGCGGTTGTTCGCTGGAACTGTCCTGCATTTTTATTTGTTCGTACCGCTCTTGTTGGTGAAGATGTGCAGCAGAGTATCTTTAATGTCGGCACTTTCAATTGGTTTCGACAAATGTCCGTCCATACCTGCTTCAAACGACCGCTGGACATCTTCGGAGAAGGCATTGGCTGTCATCGCAACAATGATGACCGACTTTGCGTCGCTCCGGTTGGAAGCACGAATGAGCTTTGCGGCATCATAGCCATTCATCACCGGCATCATGATATCCATAAAGATGATGGAAATTTCACCAGGTGAGGAGGCAAGGAAGGCATCAACGGCTTCTTTGCCATTGACGGCTTTCTGTACGGTCGCCCCAGCAGCTTTCAATAAGTATTCGGCAACTGCATAGTTGACTGGCTGATCTTCTGCCACAAGGACATGCATGTTTGTAAGATACTGATCATTCCCAGATAAGACGGTCCGCCGCATCTTGAATTCACGGTAGGCTTCATACAAACTAGACCGGAAGATTGGCCGATAGACAACCGTATCTGCTCCGGCATCCAGGATTTCTTTCTCGTGCGGCAGACCTTTCATTAAACTGCCGTATAAGATGCCTGCCTCTGGATACTTCTGGCGGAGTTTCCGGATGACATCTCCGGCGTGTTCTTCACTGAGAATCAGGATAGCATCATAGTGATCTGCCAACACTGCGTTGTTCTGCAGAATCTGTTCCGTAAGGTAAATGTCACAAGGTGTGCTATGCCCACGGAGATACATCTCCTGCATCTTTGCACGCAGTTCTTCATCGTCCGCGATACATAACAGCTGATAGTTGGCAACTTCGGTATACTGCGACAGAATGGCATTATCATCATCGGTCTTCAGCGGAATCTTAACGGTGAAAGTGGAGCCTTTTCCTTTTTCACTGACCAGAGCAATCGTTCCATTCATGGCAGTGACAATGCGTTTGACAATAGTCAGGCCTAGGCCGGTTCCTTCAATCGGATTGACCGTTGAACTGATTTCCCGGTTGAATGGTTCAAAGATCTCTTTCTGGTGTTCCTTGGCGATGCCGATACCTGTATCACTGCAGGCCATTTGAAGCAAAATGACCTTCGGATCATCGGTTGGAATTTCTTCAAAGGCAAGATGGATCTTTCCATCCTGCGGGGTATATTTTGTTGCGTTGCTTAAGAAGTTGATGAGGATCTGTTTTAAACGTTCCTTATCGCCAAATAAATATTCATTGGTCACATGATCGGCGGATACACGGAATTCCTGATTCTTAACATTTAACAATGGCCAGGAAATCCGTTCGACTTCAACAATCAGTTCTGCTAACGAGAATCTGTTCTGTGCAAGCAGGATCTGTCCGCTTTCAATCTTGGAAAGATCTAAGACATCGTTGACTAAGGATAACAAGTGCTTGGAAGCAGCTGTGACAATCTTCATATCTTCCAATGCCTGCTTTTGATCATCAATGCTGCTGATTGCCATATTTGTCATACCGACAATGGCATTTAGTGGGGTTCGGATATCATGCGACATGTTCGCTAAGAATTCAGATTTTGCCTTATTGGCATCTTCTGCTTCTTTCTTTGCCTGGGCTAATGCTTGGTTGCGGTGCTTCCGGTTCTTGGAATCAATCGTCATGAGCAATACGATGGCCAGCAGGATCATGAAGGCAGTGACAATAAAGGAAGTTGTGACAGGATAGTGCTTTGCAAAGGAGCGCAAGGATGCCGGTTCATTGATGACGGTATCTGCACTTAAGATGCTCTGCAGTTCATTATCCTGAATATGCTGCAGGGACTTGGAAAGGATATCCAGCAGCAGTGGATTGGACTCTTTTGTGACACCAAGTGCGATACTCTGGGTCACGGTATCCACAGGACGATAGGTGAAGGAGGAATAACTGCTGAGAGCCCGGTAATAATTTGCCTGATAGTAATTTAAGAATGTACAGTCAGCTTTGCCTTCGGCGACAGCTTGAATACATTGATCAAAGGTGTCAAAGGATAGATAAGTGAAATCCGGATAGGCACGTTTGATCTGTGAAGAAAGATAACCGCCCTGTGCAACGGTAGCAGTCTTTGGGGAATCATTACTGTCTTTGGTGACACGCATGATGGAACCGCTGACATATGGCTGCGTTACTAGCAGATCATGATCATTTGCCCAGAGGTAGTCATAGCTGACAGCCATCACAAGATCGGCAGAAGTGTTGCCCATGGTCTGATAAATTTCTTTGGTAGATGCTGCATTGATGAATTGGAAATTAATACCCGTCTGTTTACCAATAGCACGAATAACATCCGGGGTGATCCCAGCGGCTCCATTCTTGTCTTCGTATTCAAATGGTTTCCAATCGGTCTCATATTCAACATATACAGTTGGATTGGTATTCAGATACGCTGTTTCTTCTTTCGTGAAACCTGCATTCATAGCAGAATTTCCATTGAAGACTTTTTGATAAACAATGGTATTTAAGTTTGGCTCATAACTGATGAGCTGTGTCATGGCATGATCCAGTTCCTGTTTTAATTCTGGAATCCGCTTGGTTGTCGCAATATACACTGGCAGAGAGGAACATTTTGCCAGGATCACATGGCCGTCCGGAACTTCCAGATAATTTGTTTGGACGAGTGCATCAATTTCACCGTCATCTAATGCAGTGAACATTTCCACACCGCTGTCATATTTGACTGGCTGATAGGAGAAACCGACTTCTTTACTGTAGGCATCCAAGGAATCAATCATTGTGCTGCCTGCTTCGTAGCCAATCTTTAATCCATCAAAGCCGGCATAATCATTGTAGTAAAGGGTAGTATCTTCACGGCCGACAAGGTAACAGATCTCGTTGCCCATGGCGTCGTCGGAATAGTCGAGATACGTCGAACGTTCTTCGGTCTTCGTAACGTCCAGCAGAACATCGACCTCACCATCTTTGGCCCTTTGCTGACATTCTTCCCAGGTACCATACACATAGGTGTAATCCCAGTTGGCATATTCTGCGACTGCTTGCAGATACTGCTTATCAAACAAGACACCGCTGTTTTCAGAGGCGTTGCTGCTTACAATCTCTTTATTGCGCAGACCGACACGAATGGTACGCCTTGTTGTAGTGTTTTCTGCGGCGGTAATGGGAACGCAAAAAAGACTCGGCAGGAAAGAGGCTGAGAGTATCGTACAAGAAATTTTGCTAAATATTCTTTTATGCATGTTTATCCCCCAGGGTAAAAATCCTAGAACCATGCGAATATGATTTGATGCAAATAGATAACACTGCTGCTTTATTTATATTATAAGGCATTTAATAAAAGAAAGAAGGGATTTCACAAGGCGGCGTACAATTCTATACAACATGAATGCAGGATTGTGTATTCGAGAACAGTTTGATATTGTTATAGTAATAATATCAAAGAATATCTGAGGGAAAAGATGCAGTTAGAACCAAGAGAGATCCACAAGAGCTTTGGCGAGAAAGAAGTAATAAATGGGTATTTCGTTGAAATCTGTATAGCGGGCATGATATGAAATGATGTTTCTATTTCAGAAATGAATAGAAACATTTTTAATAAAAATAACGTGGTCATATGACCGCAAAAATGTTAACGCTGATACCGAACGTCTAATAATATGATTGTTCTGAGGTAGCAAAGTGAAGAATGATAATGACGAATTAGAAATCTTAACTTTTTTGGAAACCGCAAAGAAACTAGTATCGAAAGGAAATTATGATTTTGTGCCACGTCGTAAAAATCTACAGGATCTGGCAAAAAGATTTTGAAATGTCTAAGCTTTCATGAAGATGAGTTTGCGTAGGCGGAGGTATATATAATGAAAAAATATTGCGAGGAATGTGGAAAATTTGGCAGACAAAAGTAATAAAAAAATATTCGAAGATAATGGTTTCCGCTGCCCATAGATAGAAAAGAAAATGATTTGACTAGGTTTTGAAATGATGATATAAAGATAATGCAAATAGCCTGTAAAGGCAGATTGAAAGCCATCCAATGAAGGATGGCTTTCTTCGTTATTTCAATCGATTAATAACATTTATTATTATTTCTCTGTCTTTTTCAGTTCTCATAGAGTGATTCTTGATATCATAATAATTAATCAATATTTCCAAGCTGTTATGATGGCAAATACAATTTCGAATTGGCACAATTCGTGTCAAAAATGTATCAAAAGATGAAAAGTTCTGATAGCCAAATGTCAGGTCTCGAATAGCTAATTCTTTAAATATACGACTCCTTAGTCGCAAATCAAGGCATCTGAAAACGGTAATCAACTCTGATAAAGAGAGTCTGTCCATGAAGATATAGATATCTTCATATTTTTCCATGTGAGAATGCATATTACTTATTTCATCCCGCATGTGATGAAGAGCTTTTTCTGAGTATCCACGAAATTGATTTGATTTTCGATTTGCAATTGGAAAAGAATCGGTATTATTTAGCAGATGTTTCATAAACTGATCAAATTTTTCTCGTGAATCAATAGAATAATAGAGAATGGTTTCATTACTAAGAATAGAGTTTAACGTACTTTCAAATTTTGAGATACTCGAAAACATTTCTAAATAACTGTCCCGCTCGGCATGATATGCATTATTGTATTCTGTAAAATCTGTATCGTGTTCATAGATATGTTTCCCTTGGGCATCGCGTATGGTTTTTCCTGCAATGTCTGTTTTGGCAAAAAGATTTTTGTATGGGGTAATCACATTGATATAATTTTTTTCAAAAAGTATGTTTTTTTGATTATGCCGGGCTGAAAAGTCCACTTGTCCGGCGAAGCCAGGTCCACCCATCCGGACTTTAGAAGTCCACTCGTCCGGACGAAGAAGTCCACCTTATGTTTATCTATGTAGAATGGAACTGTACGTGAAGAAGTAACGTGCAGCTCCTTTTCGTATATAGAAAGCAAGGTGAATAAATCAATGCCGAATTATTCAGAGATACTGCGTCTCCATGAGCTCGGTATCGGTCAGCGGAAGATCGCACAGCAAGTGCAGTCCTCACGTGATACGATACGGAAAGTGATCGAGACAGCAGTACAGCAGAACATCAGTTATGGAGACATCCTCAGTAAGACAGACGAGGAAATAGCCAAGATATTTACCGGCACACAGAGCAGTGCGGCGAAGGCCGATCCAATCTATGAGATGCCGGACTATGAGAGACTGGCCAAGGAGCTGAAGCGGCCAGGAGTAACAATGACCCTTCTATGGGAGGAATACAGTTATGAATGCCGGCAGAGCGGTAAGATACCGTATAAGCGCTCACAGTTCATGTATCATTTCGATCAACATCTGCAGCATACAGGCTTTACAGATATCATCCATCATAAGCCAGGTGAAGAGATCGAAGTGGACTGGGCAGGAACACAGCCAAGATGGCTCGACCCTGACACAGGCGAAGTGAACAATGGATATCTGTTCATCGGAGTGCTGGCATTCAGCGGGTATGCATACGCTGAAGCATGTGCAGATATGAAGGAAGAATCATGGATCAACTGCCACGTGCACATGTTCGAATATTTTCAGGGAGTCACAAAACTTCTGGTGCCTGACAACTTGAAGACAGGTGTCACCAGCCATCCCCAGCATGAAGAAGCAGACCTGAACCATGCATATCAGGAAATGGCAGAATACTACGGCATCGCGATCGTTCCAGCACGTGTGCGTCATCCAAAGGACAAGCCGCTGGCAGAGAACGTTGTGAACCAATGTACGAAATATATCATTGCCAAGCTTCGTGACTATCAGTTCTTCTCACTGGATGAATATAATAAGCAGGCAATGAAGGAACTGGAATCTTTCAACTGCAGACCATTCCAGAAGAAGCCTGGCAGCAGAGAAGAGATCTATCAGAACATTGAGCTCGACTGCCTGCGGCCACTTCCACAGTATGGATATGAGTACGCTGAATGGCGGAAAGCAAAAGTACAGGCAAACTCGCATGTGGCATTCGATAAGAAGTATTATTCCGTTCCGCATGAATATATCGGGCAGGAAGTCGATCTCCGTGTTACCAAGAAGACAATTACAGTTTATTACCAGCACAGCAGCCTGTGCATCCATAACAGGATCTATGGGCACGATGGTGCCTATGACACCTTTCCTGAGCACATGCCTGCAAGCAGCAACGCCCATGAAGAATGGAATAAGGACAGATTCATAAAATGGGCAAACGAGATCGGTGTGAGCACTGTGGAGGTGATCACAAATCTGTTCGCCCAATATAAATATGAACAGCAAGGCTACAATGGCGCAAAGTCCATCCTCATGTTGGCCAGCAAGTATTCCAAAGAGCGGTTAGAGAACGCATGTGGAACAGCGCTGGCACACATCAGTCATCCTCGCTACAAGAATATTAAGGCGATACTTGAGAACAAGCAAGACAAGCCCGAGGAACCATCAGCGCACATCAGGACGATCGAGAAGACATTCCTGCGGGGTGCTGACTATTACAAAGGCGGTGGCCAAAAATGATGGACAGCCTGATCAAGCAGCTCCAGGAAATGCGGCTGCCAGCAATGGTGGCAAAGTTGGAGGTTCTCAGCGAAAAGAAAGAATTTTCAAAGGAGAAACCCGAGGAGATCATGGACAAGATCATCACAGCAGAATACCTACGTAGAAAAGAACAATACAATCAAGCGCCGAATCAAGCAGACTCATCTCACTGATTCTACTTCCCGTTTCGAGAATATCAATTATGACCTTAAGCGCAAGATTAATCAGAGGCTCATCAATCAACTGAGCAGCAATGACTATATTGCGAATAACCGTAACGTCATCATGTTAGGTATCACAGGATGTGGCAAGACATTCCTAGGCAATGCATGTGAATCTGTATACCGTGTAACGGATGATCGAGTTGTTGAATTTACTGATGGTCGCACGGGCAAAAGGAAACATCAATAAGCTCAAAAAAATATAGTATCGGTTTATTGATCATCAATAATTATCTTCTGACAAATACTACACCCACCGAACATAAAAACCTCATGAATATATTTGAATATCGAGACCGAGATAGATCAGCACTCCTGTGCAGCCAGTGTGCACCAGATGAATGGCATACAAAGCTCGACAGCGGTTCGGTTATGTCATAGATGCCATCTTTGACCGGATTACAAACAATTCCTATTCAATTATTCCCGAAGGCGAATCCTGGAGAAAATTGAAAGTTGTCAAAGAATAAAACAATCCGCTGAGCAACAGTACGGTTCCTCAGTAGACTTTTGCTTCCGGACAACGTGACCTGTTCTCACTGGACGAGTGGACTTCTTCCACCGAACAGGTGGACTTTTAATATCGTCTTAGGGACAGTTGAGTGCAACCTGAAATGAGGAAGAAAATATATCAGAAGAATTGCACGAAACAAAAATCCACCTGCTAGGCAGGTGGAGAGACCGGTGCTTCTTGTAGAAAGAAGCACCCCATCAGACTACTATGGAGATTGTCGAAGTCACCATAGAAAGAAAGATGAGGTGCAGCTATGACCAATAAATATGATTCATTGGCACACACACAAAGTATTATACAAGATATCACATTGTATTCACTCCGAAATATCGCCGGAAGGTGATATACAACCAGTTGAGGACGGACATCATTGGATACTTCAAGAAGCTATGCAAATATAAAGGCGTGGAGATCATCGAGGGGCATATGATGCCGGACCATGTCCACATCCTTGTGTCGATTCCACCGAAGATATCGGCCTCGAGTTTCATGGGATATCTGAAGGGGAAATCATCCCTGATGATCTTCGAGTACCATGCGAACCTGAAAT
>Ga0183101_1000159_pt2 | contig 14869 bp, 9 predicted proteins | sample Biomet3_FD_127790 | JGI IMG/M metagenome (GOLD analysis project Ga0183101, IMG submission 127790) | Microbial communities from bioreactor (seeded with sewage sludge) at LBNL, California, USA - Biofuel metagenome 3 | ecosystem: Engineered > Bioreactor > Anaerobic > Unclassified ... | reverse complement strand
CGGGATAAATACTTTATTCTTTTACAATTTATGTTTACTTATAAATAAGGCATCTGATGTCGTTTTTATTCATACAAAATTTAATGTTAAAAGTAAGGAAAAATCAACGTTTAATTTACCAATTAAAGTATTTAAGTCCTTTAAACAGCAAATAGATCATTTAATAAATGTACCTTAATGGGGGAAGGGATGACACTACATTTAATTGGGTAAATAAGGTTTAATATCCCTTAAAAAACTAATCATTTTTCAAGGGGTCTAAAAAAGATACATTGTCAAAAATACCTCTTTCTGGTTTTTTTGCTGGCTGCAAATAATAAGTTTAGTCTCCTATAAACTGCCATAACATGGGTCGGTGGAAGATTCACTTTTATAAAAACATATCACTTTTTTATAAAGTAACTTACTTAAGTTTTTACAGAGTTGCAGGGGCCTTTGAATTAATAATTTTAAATAGGGATATATTTTGTTTATTTCATTAATAAATATATATCCAAAGTTCTTCTCTTAAGATTATACCTGTAAGATTCCATTTTTAAAAGGGTAGTCTCCATTAAGCTTTAAAATAAAATTTGAAGTAAATTAAAGTTTTATATTTTTATTTTACTTTTTTTTCAATTGTGACTCTTGAATCTGTTTTCTCTATTATATAAAGTTTATTGCTAAAATATAAGGTAATATAACTCTAAATTCAAATTAAAATCTCATTAATCCATTAAAGAACAAATAAACAAATTTTCAATTTTACTTTAATTGAAAAACCCATAATACTAAACTAATCCACTAAATAATGCGAAATATTCCCTAAAAAATAAATCCTTTTTTGAGGACTCTAAAAAATAGCTTTATATATAAGTCAGTCAATTTTGGGACTGTCAAACGGCGAACAGCCAGTAGACAGTCAAAAAAAATGGGACTTAGGCAACTGAGCTAAAAATAAGCGGCATAAATCTTCAAGCTGCATGAACCCTAATGTTCAGGGTAAATTTGCTCTTGCTTTATTTTGCACATCAAGTGCACTAGTCCTGAGGAGAACTCGACATGAAAAAAATTTTCTTGCCTATGGTTTTATTAGCGTTGGTTATACTTCTAATGCCCACAGCTTTAGCAGCAGGCAATGTAACAATTAATGATTTTTCCTCTAACGTTACAAGTGGAAATGTTACTTTACTTACTAGGTTTACGGGTGACGTCACTGGTAATGTCACTCAATGGAAGTGGATATTTGAAAACGTCGAAACAGGGGCTACCACCTTCAGCAGTGGAACCAATAGTGAAAACATAACAACTCACCATAATATTAAAAAACCTGGTGTTTATAATGTTACACTAGTAGTATGGGGACCTGAAGGAAATGATACACTTACAAAGATAGCCTATGTAACTGCCAATAGGGACGGTTCAAACTTGCCAGTTGCTGGTTTCTCTGCATCCCCCACTTACGGAAGTGCACCATTGAACGTATCATTTACTGACAACAGTACAAATGCTACTTCCTGGTTCTGGGAGTTTGGAGACGGAAATATTTCAAAAGAGCAGAATCCAACTCACAATTACTCTACAGACGGAGACTATACTGCTCTCCTAGTGGTAGAAAATAAGAATGGCTGGAGCACAAAAACTCAAGACATAACTGTAAACAATAATGGCCTTCCCATAGTTGATTTTAGTGCAGATAATTCCAGTGGCTCTGTGGAGTTTACAGACTTATCCCAAAATGCAACCGAATGGAACTGGGACTTTGGAGACGGGGACACTTCAGAAGATGAGAGTCCAACACACACTTATTCTGAAGCAGGAAACTATACAGTAACACTCACGGCAAGCAACGAAGCTGGATCTCTCTCAAAAGTTAATGTAGTAAACGTAACGGAAGAAGCTATTGCCAACGAAGAGAGCAGTAGTAACAGTAGTAGCAGTAGTAGCAGCAGCCATCATCACCACCACAACAGTATCATTGGCGGTATCGCTAGCAGTAACGTCAGCACTTCTAATGCAGTAATAAGTGTGAATGGAACAGAGTCTGAATCTACTGGTATTGAGCAAAATGATAGTACAGCAACAAACGTTAGCGATAACGTAAGTGCTTCTCCTGAACTTCAAAGTAATGTAACAGAAACTGTGAATGAAACACAGTCCGAACCTGACACTCAGGGTCTCGAACAGGATAATGAAAGTACAGCAGTAAATGCTGAACAGACGCCCGAGCAGACACAAAGTACAAATACTTCTGGAAATGAAAGCAAAAAATCACCTGGATTCGAAGTGATTTATGGAGTAATCGGACTTCTTGGAGTGTCACTCTGTAGAAGAAGATAAAAAATAGTACATTGTAGCCAAGTAAGGAAATAATATAGTTATATCGAGTAAAGGCTTACATAAAAATTTAAGCAAGGAATTAACACAAGTTAGAGCAAGGAAAGACAAAACAAAGAGGATATATTCCTACTAAAACTCTATATTTCTGTTTCTTTCCATAAACCAGGTATAAATATTTACGATAGAACAGAACCAAATCTGGCAAAAAGAGCATAGTTGCTTTATTTTGTCAGATTTGAAGGTTATTTTTTTCTTATTTTCAGGAACTTCTTTATCTTCTATGGTTTTGTTGGGCTGGCCTAAAATTGTTGCATACGGCTCTGATTCTCTGTCATTTGCAATCCTCAGTTTATTTCTTGGTGCAGAATTTATGATTTGATTATAAAGATTATTTAATTTTAAGACAGCCGCTAGCTGAAAATGGCCTTCTCAATATCACGATTTTGATAAAGATCTCTTAATCTGTCCAGTAAATCAATTTTAATTTCCCATTAAATATATATATACATTTGATAAGAAAGTTTATATTTTATTATGCTGTCTTAGTAAATACCTTAAAAACGAATATTAAAAAAATCACTCACTACTGAGAATGCGTGTTTACAATGTCTTACGTAAAAAAAACATGCCCTATTTGTGGGAAAGAATTCTTTGTCCTTAAAAAGGCTGAGGAAAAAGCAACTTACTGTACTCTGGAGTGTCTGATAAAAGCTCAGGGTAAAGTTGAATCAAGAGGTATGACTTTCCCGAGTCTTGGTTGAGTATTTGTAAGGTAAAAAATTAAAAATGTGGAGAACATCCTTAAAAGGTAAATGTTTTCCAATCTTTTTATTTTTATGTTTTCTTTTATCTTCCAGTGAGTTTTTTTGCAATCTGGGTTACATATCTCCCCTGATAGCGGGCCATTGCAAGTTCATTTTCAGAAGGCTGACGGTTTTCGTCCGATCCTGCAATCGTTGAGGCTCCGTATGGGCTACCTCCTGTAATTTCATCCATCCTTCTTTGACGTTTTTCTGAATACGGAAGCCCGACAATGATCATTCCGAGATGAAGAAGGGTAACATGTGTTGTGAGGATTGTAGATTCCTGACCTCCATGCTGTGTTCCACTTGAAGTAAAGACACTTCCTACCTTTCCAACAAGAGCGTCTCTACTCCAGAGTCCTCCAAGGCCGTCAAAAACTGTACGCATCTGGGCTGACATATTTCCGTAACGTGTAGGTGTCCCAAAAATTAGGGCATCTGCTCCTGCGAATACATCTTCATACATGCTCCTGGTCACTACAGGAATATGAGCAAAAAGGTTTTTTGTTTCGATTGCCCCCATTTTTTCCAGAACTTCGTAAGGCAGGGTTTCAGGTACCTGATAAATCTCCACTTCAGCTCCTTCTACTTCTCTCGCTCCTTCAGCTATAGCTTCTGCCATTTTGTAAATGTGACCATGAATACTATGGAATATCACGTTTACCTTAACCATTCGAATTCCCCTTAAAACCAATTGAAATGTAAGTAAAGCGGTTCCAATTATACACAAAGTGGATTAATGATCCCCGGAAAATCCGGGTCCCTTCTTAAAAATAGTTTTCTGATGTCTTATATAGCTTGTTAGCAAGAGTTGAGTTTTTCTCTCTGGGCTCTGTACTCGTGATTTCCTGATCCTATTCCCTGTTTTATTTTTTGTCCTGTTGGGAGTACTTTGAGAATTAAAGAGGACTACAAATTCCTGAAAGATATGATCTATCAAAATAGTTATTAGGCTATAATGCTTTATAAGCTGGACATGCCCTCTCTTTCTATCGTAATGCCTTCCATGAATGAAGAAGAAACCATCCGAATTTGCATAGAGAAAGCTCAGTCTATATTCAAAAAATATGGTATAGAAGGGGAGATAATAATTGCTGACAACTCATCAGACAGGACTGCAGAGATTGCAGCGTCAATGGGTGCAAAGGTTATAGGCCCTATAAAGGGTTACGGAAACGCTTATCTCAAAGGGCTGGCTGAAGCAAAAGGAGACTATATTGCCATTGCCGATGCCGATAATACCTATGACCTGCTTGAGCTTGATAAGTTCCTGGACCCTCTTATGGCAGGAGATGCGGATTTTATAATGGGTACCAGGCTTAAAGGCGATATCAAAAAAGGAGCTATGCCCTGGCTGCATCAATATATAGGTAACCCTTTCCTGACGGGAATGCTGAATCTTCTTTTTGGGACGAAAATTTCGGACGCTCATTGTGGGATGCGAGCTTTCACAAAAGAAGCCCTTGAGAAAATGGACCTTAAAACTCACGGCATGGAACTTGCATCCGAGATGATAATTGAAGCCGCGAAATGCGGGTTGAGAATAAAAGAAGTCCCCATAACCTATTACTCTCGCCGGGCTCCTTCCAAACTTCGCTCATTTCAGGACGGCTGGCGGCATATAAGATTTATGATGCTATATCGACCTTTACCTTTTCTTTTTCTACCTGGAGCTGTGGTTTTCGTCCTTGGAGCCCTGATAACCGGTTCTCTCCTTCTTACCGGAGATGTGGCAGAAAATAGGCTGCATTCCTTCATTTTAGGCTGTATGCTTTTAATCCTCGGAGGACAGACGCTCTCTACCGGCAGTTATTTGAAAACATATGGCCTTATCCGCGGCATGTATCCCAATAATAAGGGAAACACCGCAAAATGGCTGAATTACCATTCTCTTGAAAAAGAACTGTTTGCAGGTTCAATCATACTGATTGCAGGCCTCCTGCTCGGGCTAAAAGTAGTATACACTTGGATCAGCTCAGGATACGGCTCTCTCTCGGAAGTGAAAAGTGCAGTTATTTCAATGGTATTTGCCTTTATCGGCCTTCAGATGATTTTTTCGGCAATTGTCCTGAGCGTAATGCTCCTTGAAGTGGACACTGACTGGTAAGTGGTGCAATGAAAATCGCCTTTGTGTACGATGCTGTTTATCCATGGGTCAAGGGCGGCGCAGAAATGCGCATACATGAAGTGGGAAAACGGCTCTCGGCCAGGGGACATGAAGTACACATTTTCGGAGTCAAGTGGTGGGAAGGAGAAAATACTTTTGAGTATGAAGGCATGACTCTTCACGGCGTCTGTAAAGCTCGAAACCTGTATGTCAATGGTAGACGCTCGATTTCCGAGGCAATAATCTTCGCTGCGAAACTGTTCCCTGAACTCAGGAAAGAAAATTTTGACCTTATAGATGTGAGTGTCTTTCCCTATTTTTCCTGTTTTCCCGTAAAAGTGGTTTCAATCCTGAAAAAAGTACCTTTAGTACTTACCTGGCACGAAGTATGGGATGATTACTGGTATGAATATTTAGGAAGGGTAGGAATTTTTGGATTGCTGGTCGAGAAGGCAGTTTCGAAGCTGTCAGAAAATAATATTGCGGTCTCTAAGTGGACAAAGGATAGACTTGAGGGACTTGGGGTGCCTGGAGAAAATATTGCGGTTATCTCTAATGGGATTGACCTTAAAAGAATCTCCGAGACTGAGCCCAACTGGGGAAAATTCCTTGTCGGCCCTGAAAATAAGGCTTATGATATCATTTTTGCAGGCCGGCTTATAAAGGAAAAAAACGTTGACCTGCTGCTTAAAGCTGTAGCTCTTCTTAAAGCCGATTTTCCAGCTCTCAGATGCTGCATTGTTGGGGATGGACCTGAAAGGGTAGCACTGGTGAAACTCGCAAAGAGAATCGGGGTTTGCGAGAATGTCGAATTTGCAGGCTTTCAGGAGTATGGGGCATTGATCGGGAAAATCAAGGCTTCAAAAGTGCTTGTGCTGCCTTCACGCCGGGAAGGGTTCGGGATGGTGGTTATCGAGGCTTTTGCCTGCGGGGTTCCTGTGGTGACGGTTAGAGCAAAGTATAATGCTGCACAGGGACTTGTTGAAGATGGGGTTGACGGGTTTATTGTGGGGCTTGAGGAAAGGGAGATTGCAAAAGCCGTGGTAAAAATTATTGGGAATACCTCAAGGAACAAAAAAGCTTCAGAGGCCGCGTTGCGGAAAGCTGAAAACTATGACTGGGAAGAAATAGTTAAAAATGTTCAATTAATGTTTGAAGATTGTATAAAAAGAAATTAACGCTTAGTTTATCTGCATAAAAGGTCGGATATTCTCTGTTTAAAGTGTGGGCATGAGTATTTTTCTATTTAGGCACTTCTCTATTCAGGCACTTCTTTATTCAGGTACTTCTAACACGGGTGAGTTGCTCAAAGAAACTTAGTCTATTTCTGTTTCTAATCATTTTTGTTTTAATATATTTATATTTTAATTTATCTATATTTTTAAGTATTTATGTTTTAGAACATATTCGCTCTCTAAACAACATTTATAATAAATTAATAGTCATCTACTTTTTAGATACGGCTTTTTAAGGACTCCGATAAGTTTTAATTTTACTTTTTAAGGTTTACTCTGAATCTAAAGGTATAATAAAGCTTCTTTCTTAAAATAATTCTCTTTAATCTCCTTATCGTGAGAAGTAAGCTTATATTTAAGCCAGCTAATTTCAAGGTTGTCAGCAGGTTGATAGCCTGCAAGAAAAATGGAACAATGAATAAGTCAAGAATGGATGAGAATATGAAGATGACAAAATCATTAAAATCAATTTCCCGTTTTGCAACGGTACTAATGGTGTTATGTATTCTCCCTTCAGGAGCCTATGCTGCAGAAAACAGTCCAAAATTTGTTCCTGCACAAAACATAACTGACGAAAATTTCACCGACGTTCAGGCCGATATACTTGATTCTATCAGTGAACAAATTGCTAACCTTCAAAGTTTCTATACTAATGTAAGTGAAACATCCAATGCCTCCGAGCTTCAGAATGTTCTGCACAATCAGGCACAAGCGAACGGATGTGGACCGGATGGAAAGCACAGAGGACCTGAGGGAATGAATCAGGGACCCTGTGGAATGCCTGGATTATTTAATCTTGATCAGATCGCAAACGTAACTGATGACAATTACACTGATGTCCAGACCGATATTGTCAGTTCAATCGGAAATATGACTGAGATGCTTAATAAGCAGCTGGAAAACAATACTGATGAAAACAGGACTGAGATGATCAATGAGCAGATAACTGAACTTGAAGACTTATCCACTAACGTGAGTGCAGCTTCAAGTGCAACAGAACTGCAAGAAGTTGTATTAACTCATATGAAGACTCAGGCTGTTGACTCAATTGAAAAAGAAATTGAACACATTCAAGCTAAAGTGAGCGAAAGTGAAAACATAACCGATGATAGCGGTGAGAATGTCACAGAACTCAACGACAAAATCACGGAACTCACCACTCTAATGGACAATATCAACGCAACTGAGTCCCTTGAAGATCTTAAAGAGATTATGTCCTCTTCACAGGGAATGCCGGGAATGGGTCATGGAATGGATCATGGAATGTGTCCCGACCAAAATCCTATGCAGCATGGAGGTAACTTCTCAATGTGCCCCGGAAGAATGCCTGAAAACAGCACTGATAACAGCACCGAAGCTTAAGCTTTGGATTTAAAGCTTGATTAAAGTGAGATGGGAAATTAACAAGGAAAAGAGACGGAAAGTTAAAAAAGGATTATATTAAAACGTATCTTTCCATCTTTTTTCCATATGTCTAAAAAAACGAATACTTAACCAAAATACACATCCAAATCAAACCAAACCAAAAAACACCTTCAAACCAAACCAAAATCCACTTCAAACCAAATCAGAAAACACCTTCAAACCAAATCAAAAACACCTTCAAACCAAACCAAAATCCACTTCAAACCAAATCAAAACACCTTCAAACCAAACCAAAATCCATCAAACCAAATCAAAAACACCTTCAAACCAAACCAAAATCCATCAAACCAAATCAAAAACACCTTCAAACCAAACCAAAATCCACTTCAAACCAAATCAAAAATACCTTCAAACCAAATCAAAAACACTTTCAAACCAAACCACACCTTCAAACCAAATCAAAAACACCTTCAAACCAAACCACACCTTCAAACCAAATCAAAAACACCTTCAAACCAAACCACACCTTCAAACCAAACCACACCTTCAAACCAAATCAAAAACACCTTCAAACCAAAATCCACCTCCCAAAAATAGACACCTGGATTGTATAGCATCTGTTGAATGTCAAATTACCTCCATTATAGGTTTGGTTTAGCCGAATACATAGACAATTTCTCTATGGACTATTAAAAATCTATGATGGCTGAATCACTTATCTAATGAAAACTTTACAATAAGTTCTAAATCCATCTTATATATCTTTGGAAAACAGGAGATTACTATATGTTATTAAAAAAATGTCCAAAGTGTGGCTCCAAGCTTGAAAATGATACGTTCAGGGATTTTCAGTATTGCTCTGTGTGTGGGTACTGGACAAGGAAAGATACTGCAAGGCTTGAACCATTATTAATCCTGGAATAATCATAATATGTTTGAATTCTCTTTGGAGTGAATAATATGTTTGAATTCTCTTTGAAGTGTACCCGTTGTGGTGCACTTCTCAAAAAGCAGGTACTTGGCTCAAATGAATTTTACTACTGCAGAAAGTGTGGATCTATATCCTCAGCTGCATCCATGAGAGTACCTACCCAATCTGCGAATCAGCAGATTAATGTTGAGCTGACCAAAAAACAAAAGTTGTTTCTGTGAATTTAGTGTTATGAACAACCAGTAAAGTTTCTGATCCTGAAAAATGATCCTGATATGATTTTTAAAATCTTACTGATATGATTTTTAAAATCTTACTGATATGATTCTTAAAATCTTGCTAAGTGAGAATCAAATAGGTTTTGAGTGAGAATCAAATTGGTTTTTGCATCAATTCAAAGAAAGAAATATAATGAACAGTAGAAATTCTGGAAATTAAACCGAGTTGAGTCTTTTTAAGTAGCCCCTCAAGATCTCTAAGAGGTCATTTTGGCATCTCCTAATATATGTAATATTTGAAAATATTTTGTCTGGAAATAATGCTCAAGACCAATGTTTATCTATTTAGGGTTCTCGTCTTTCAACTGAACAATTATTTTCAACCAAAATAAAACAATTAAGAAAAACTACGCAGAGTCAGAAAAGTAGTTAAATTCCTATTTACATTATTTAGTGGGGGTAGGTCAAAATGGGCTACAGTTATGGCTCACATCTTAGTCTGAGCACTGACAGTTTGGACTGCTTTGCAGTTAAACTCTTATTCACATCATTTAGTAGAAATAGGTACGAATGGGTTAAGTTGTAGCCTCTTTCTCGGTAGCTTGAGTACCGATGGTTTGGACTATTTTGACATCTGGTTAGAACGACTGGACAGTACTCCCTAGCAAATAATAAACAGTAGTACACATAGTTGTGTTTTTTATGAGCATTAACATTTAAATGAACATTTATATAAATCTTAAATATATATATATCTCAAAAAAATCAATTCAAAAATCGAAAAAGTATGCGGCAGAAGCAGTTTATACAGCACGTACTCCGGTGTATTTTTCAGAGTGCACCGTCCATTCCAGAGGATATGCATGTCTAGTAAACTCGATCTATCAATTATAATTCCAGTTCATAATGAAGAGGAAAATATACTGGAATTATATGAGAAACTATACAATACCCTTTCACTACCTCACCTAATTGAAAAAACATATGAAATAATTTTTATTGATGATGGGTCTACAGATGGTACTTTTGAAAAAATAAAAAAAATAAAAAACTCTAAAGTTAAGGTTGTAAGATTTCAGAGAAATTATGGAAAGGCTGCAGCTCTGTCTTGCGGATTCAAAAGGTCAAAAGGAGATATTGTAATCACTCTGGATGGGGATCTGCAGGACGATCCAAAAGAAATCCCCAGGTTCATAGAAAAACTAAATGAGTATGATATGGTTTCCGGCTGGAAAAACAAAAGACAGGATCCTATTTCGAAAACTCTACCTTCAAAAGTCTTTAATCGGTTAACTCGATCCATAACCGGGGTTAAAATTCATGACTTCAACTGCGGGTATAAAGCATACAATAGCTATGTTGTAAAAAACATAAATGTGTATGGAGAGCTTCATCGTTACATCCCGGCTCTTGTTTACTGGAAAGGTTATACCGTAGGAGAGATTGAAGTTGAACATCACCCGAGAATACATGGAGACTCAAAGTATGGGGTCGAAAGGCTATTGAAAGGATTTCTGGACCTTATAACAGTTACATTTCTGATGATATACAAAAAGAGGCCTTTACACGTTTTCGGAGGCATAGGAATTCTTCTCGGGTTATCCGGAGTAATCATGTCCATATATTTAATGGTTTTATGGGCAACAGGACTAAAAATAGGAGATAGACCTCTTCTTATGCTTGGAATCTTGCTTACAGTCACTGGGGCTCAGTTTATTTCCCTTGGCCTGATAGGAGAACTGATTACAAACTCGAGAAATAACGATGATTATATTATAAAATATGATAGCTATGAGCTGGAAAATGACAGGTAAAATTGCGTTATTTCGGGTTTAATGTTTTACCAGCTCAGAAACCCTATCCAGCTCAGTTCCAAAAGGTTGAAATAATGAATAAGGATTATGCCAGAATATGCCAGCTATTCACTTCAAACTAATGGATATATTGTTTCAGAAAGTTTTCTACATAGCCGGAGAAATAACCCGCAAAAATAGCAAATTTACCACAAAAAGGTAGAGAGTTACTTATGACTCTCAGCAGAATCCGGGTCACTGACTCAACAATATCTACAAAATTCTATACAAAACAAGATTAAAACTCAGGATTAAAACAAGCTGTCTCAAAACTCAAGCCATTTCTACAATTGATTATGGAAAATGTTTACTTTAAATATACAGAAGATATTTTTCCAAACTTTAGGTACAAATTAACCTATAGTCAAATAAAATATCTCAACTATAGAATTGAGTTTACTTTTGAGGCAACATGAAAACGAAGAATTAAAAAGATTACGAAAAATTAAAAAAATTATAAAGATTCTAAAAATTAAAAAGACTATCAAAATTAAAAAAGAAAAATTGAAAAGAGTAAAAAATTAAAAAAGAAATATTCAAAAGGACTAAAACGAGTTAATAATATTTAACAACACGCGAAATTAATTAACCAAGCGGCGGATTAGAGGCTGATCCCAAATAAACTTTAAAAATAACCGAGTAAACTGATAATCAAGTTTTACCCATGAGAGGTACAATGACATCGGGTACACAGAAATGGCTAAAAAAACACTTAGTTGATAGCCAGATATTGAATTTTCAGAAAAAAAGTTTGAAAGAACACACCAGTGTCTTAATACTTTATACTCTAATAACTTTTATACTCACTTATCCTGTAGTTTTCAAGATACGCAATTATATTCCGGGAGGCGGAGACGCATTTCAGTGGATAAGAATACTCTGGTATACGCCAGTAGCCATATTCAACTCTAACCTAACAAAATTAACACACGACTATTTAATATTTTATCCGGATGGAATCCCGGCTTCACCCTTTCAGTCGGCTTTTAATCAAATCCTTTCATATGTGTTATCCAGTATAATGGAAATTCACGTAGTATACACCATACTATGGTTATTCTCATTTATTTTTGGGGCATACGGCACATATTTGCTTGTAAGATATCTGACTGGTGACAGGACTTCTTCTTTCATAGCTGGAATTGTGTTTGCTTTTTCACCTTATCATTTTGTACATTCACTTGGCCATTTTGGGGCAACAAGTATTGAGTGGATACCTTTCTGCGCTCTGTACTTAATGAAAATGTTTAAAGAAGGCGGAGTCCGAAACAGTTTTTTTGCAGGAATCTTCTTTATTCTCGTAGCCATGAGTGATCTTCAATATATGGTGTTTATGGGAATTTTTGTAATGTTACTGTTTGTATATGAAATATACGTTTTTTTAAGAACAGAGAACAGAGGTTATAAAGAAATATTGAAAAGAATCTTTTACAAGTATGCCATATTTGGATTCGTCTCATTTATAGGTATAATACCTCTCACCTTGGAAAACATTCTAACAGCAACATCCAGTGATAACTTTTTAAAATTAAGTCCATCTGAAGCGGTTATGTATTCAGCGGATTTACTGAGCTTTTTTCTTCCTTCGGTTTTGCACCCCATTTTTGGGAATATTATGACAGATATTTACAGCAATTTTTCAGGAAATACCAGTGAAAACACGATGTTCATCGGATACACTGTGATTTTTCTCTCTTTATTTGCAGTTTATAAACTGAAAGGAAACAAATATGTAAAATTCTGGCTGATAGCTGCCCTGTCTTTTTCGATAATCAGCCTTGGCCCACTTCTTCATGTAAACGGTAAGACCTCGTTTACAGAATTCAATACTACTGTTCCTCTTCCGTATTTAGTTTTGTATTATTTGATCCCATTTCTGGACAATTGCCGGACAACCGGCAGATTTTTTGTAATTGCTTCGCTCTCATTCGCAGTTTTGATGGGTTATGGGGCTTCAGAACTGCTAAAATCCAACAGGATTAATAAAAAGGTGGCTACAATTGTAATAACCGGTTTGATAATTTTCGAATATCTGGCAGTTCCTGTATCTATATCACCTGTCGATGAACCCTCATTTTACAAGGAGATTTCACAGGATAAAGGTAACTACGCATTGCTTGAAATCCCTGCAACTAAAGATTATGTAGCAGGTTCAACCATCATTTATTACCAGACAATACATGGAAAACCTGTCATAGGTAACTGGGCTGCCAGATATCCATCCAATGCAAGAGATTTTGAATTAAATACACCTGTGGTAAGGGAATTAACCTATTTGCAATCTACTGGTGATATCCTGGACCAGGATATAGATCAAGTCGGAACATCAATTTTAAATTATTATAACATATCGTATATTATTTTACATACAAATTATATGAATGACGAAGAGATTGACTTTGCCGAAAAACTAATCCAAATGAATCTCAACGCGGAACGAAAAAACTATGAACAGGACTCTCTAATTGTGTACCACGTCAAAAAAGAGCCTCTGAAATCATTTATGGTTTTAAAAGACGGCTGGAATTCACTGGAAAAATTAAATGTAGAACCCACTCGATGGATGTCAAATAATGCTACAATATTAGTTTATTCAAATAGCTCCAGAAATGCTACACTAAGTTTTAATGCACGCAGTTTCCACAGTCCGAAAACTCTGGAGGTTTACAACGGCAAAACTCTTCAAGATAGACAAACTATCAGTACAGTTTTTTCCAGTATATCTATTCCTATTAGCTTAAAGAAAGGCGAAAATCTCATTCTTCTGCATGTGCCAGAAGGGCCTGAAAGCCCATGTGAGATTCCAGAGCTAAATAGTAAAGACAGCAGGGAGCTGAGCATAGCAGTTCAAGAGGTTCAATTAACCTGACATAGCAGCATAAAGTGAATGGAAGCACCAGATTAAAAGACGAATAAGTAGAAGACCAAAAAGAAGGTTAAAAGCAAGACCGAAAATAATACTAAAAAGAGGACAAAAAAGAAAGCTGAAATGTAGTGAAGACTTATCAAGGTAGCCTGTAACAGGGCTTATCAGGTGATTTATTTTCTTTTATTACTTTTTTTTACAGCATAGCAAGAATAACGTTCATCAGAGAATGTTTCCAGAATTAAGTCTGCTATCAAGAGTTCCTTTACTTCATTGATGGTTGCAGGAACTCTCGAAATAAAAAAGGGTTGGTTCTTATCTCTTTGACGTTATCTTCAGTATAAAATGCGCTGTCTGCAACATGACAGACTCTTTGATCAGGATTCAGGTTCTGCGTTAGTTCTTTATGTTTTTGATGAGAACTTTCTTATTGGAACTGTTGCCATCATCGAGTGCTCTCGCAAAAAGAGGAATTCCTTTCTGGTCAGTAACCGTGAAAATAGAAAAACGAGGTAAGTCGATTCTCTTGTCTTTAGGATGACCGTAAGTAATGTTGATAAAAACGGCATCGTGAAAAATATTTTAATTTTTATATCGACTTACCGAAAGTCGGTTCTATATTACTCAAATATCTGATTTAATTTTAATTTTTTACTCACTTTGTACACATAGACACAGATTATTATTGTAAGGACTGATACACCATATGGAGTGAAAAAGTAATTGATTTTGAGAATATTGATAATAAATTTGCTCAAAACAGGTAAAATAATCGGCTAATGAAATAAATAAATTTGGAATGAATATTTCCCACACAGCATTAGTAATTCTTTTAAATATTTGCAATTTAGTAGTATTCTAGAAGATAGCATCATAAATGGTGGGAATGTTATTTCATATAATAAAATAGCATATTTATATGCAAACGATTGTGGGTAAACTACGGAAATAGTAAATATTGCAACAAAAATTGTTGAACAAATGTATGAAACGGACAGTTTGTTTTGTTCTAATTGCTTGTAGCCATAGGCTATTCCAAAAATATAAGCTGGCATATAAATCATGACATTAAACAAAATACTAGGGTACTGTTCTAAAGTGTCCTTATAAATAACATCAAATACCAGTAGTGGAATTCCTAAATAAAATAAAGCATCAATCTGAAAATAATA
>Ga0183101_1001161_pt3 | contig 14887 bp, 12 predicted proteins | sample Biomet3_FD_127790 | JGI IMG/M metagenome (GOLD analysis project Ga0183101, IMG submission 127790) | Microbial communities from bioreactor (seeded with sewage sludge) at LBNL, California, USA - Biofuel metagenome 3 | ecosystem: Engineered > Bioreactor > Anaerobic > Unclassified ... | reverse complement strand
AGAACCATAAAATAGGTATTAGAAAAATTTTTAATTAAAGACCTTTTCTCAATTAAATTTTCAATTTGAAATATAATACTAGACATATCCTTATATGAATCAATGCTCGCTAAGTCTGCTATCATATATAGAAATGTATATGGTTGAGATTTTATAGCTGCTTTAATGGCCGACTCCGTCATGACATCTAAATCGAGTTTTTCATAGTAAAGCCTTTTCTCTTTATTTTCTGGTCTTTGTCTTAATTTTGTGATTATATCATAAATCTTTTCTATAAGCTCTTCTGTAATATGTGTATTTGAACCTTTATTTTTTAATGCTGATATAGTTCTATTCATATAATATTCATTTATTGCATCTAGCTTTTTTGTTCTTGCTTTAAAATCCTTTTTAGTGGCTAAAAGACTATAAGCTTTATCTACCATGTAATCCAATGTCTGTACAAATTTTCTTCTATTGTATATCTTCCCATAAGGCGCATTTGACAAACTTATTAATTTATAATATAAAATTAGCTTTATTTCATTATCATTAATGTTTTTTAAATTCTCTAAATTTCTATTTAGTAATTCTAAAAACTTATCTTCATTATATCTACCCAATAATTCCTTAGGTTTACTTATCAAATTAAAACTTGAAGTAATATTATTAATGATTGTATATACGATTTTAAGCTCTTTTCCTGATAGTCTTAAAAATCCATCATAAAATTTTTCATGCCTAATTTCTCGTTTTATATTTTCATTTACTAGTTCTTTAAATATTAACGCTTTTCTTTTATACTCCACTGTATTTTTATTGTAAATAATTATATTCTCATTAAATACAGCATCTTCAAAGTTTATTTTTATTTGAATACTGTTCTTTTTAGCTTCTAATTCTTTTCGTAGCTCATTATCATATAAAAATTCTATTGTTTCAACAATATCATTATATTCTTCTGTTAAGTTTAATAAACTTTCATATGCGTGTCTTAATGTTCTTAATTCTTCATCCAGTGACACTTTCATCCTTTTTATTGATTCATCTTCGTCATCTAACTCCTCAGTCGATATTTTCAATTCTTGATTTTGTATCTCAGCCTTCAGAAGCTGCCCCTCTTTTTCTAGAAGAAGTTCTTCATTCTCATTAAACTTAATTTTCATTTCATTAAGCTTTTTTTCATATGTTTTATAATCCGTTTCCATATTCAATACACATTTATTTTGCATTTCTACTTTTCTATTTAATATATCTTGGATTTCTTCTAAATAAGCTTTTTCTTCTTTTATTAATATTATGATGTTATTTATTTCACTTATTCGCTTTGGAGAACTATCTACCTCAAGAATCTTTTTCCTAAGATTATTGATTAAATTTTCTCTTTGAGCAATATCGTTATTGATCTTTAAAAGTTCTTTCTTCATATATTCTATAGTACTAGGAGCACTAAAACTTAAATTCTTTATATCTAGCATCAAATTTTCTTTTTCTTTCAAATAGTAATATAGAACCTTCTGAGCTATTTTTAAAATTTCTATTGGATGTTTAGGTATCTTTCTATTTCTATCTCTTTTTGAAATGTTCTCATACCCGTTAGCCAATATAATCTCTATATTATTATAAATTTCTTCTGAAAAAGAAATATTAGACTTTAACTTAATACCATTTAGTAATGTAAGTGCAGAAACATTCATATCCATTCCACTGTCCTGCGCTATATCTCTTAAAAGCATTTCCATTACTTTTCTAACAATAATCTTTGTAACTATTGGATAATACTCGCATAAAAATTCTGCTTTTATCAGATCATTGTAGTACTTTTCTATTTTGGTTCCTTTTAGGTAACCAAAATTACTTTCAATGTATTCCATATATTCCCCCTGTTTATTTTAATCCGCCATTACATTATTCCAACTTTATAAATTCTTTCTCAGTTATAATGTAATCTACTGGTACATCATGATAACTGGTTGGAACTTTATCAAGTACTTGAAAATCATATGCTAATGCTAATTTTGTAATTCTTTTTATATTATCCTTGTTAATTTTCTTGAAATATCTATCATAAAAACCTGCTCCATAGCCAACTCTTCCCCCACGCCTGTCAAAAGCTACGCCTGGAACTATAATTAAATCAAGTTCGTTTGGATCAATATATGGATCATTTATAGATGGTTCTGGTATTCCATATGAACTCTCCAACAAATTATCCAGTGATTTAATTTCTACTGCATCCATAAGTCTAGTTTTAATTTCCGTCCTTGGAACATAAATTCTTTTATTATTATTTAAAGATTCCTTTATAAAATCTCTTGTATTTATTTCAGTGTCAAACGATATATAAACAAAAATTTTTTTTGCCAATTTATAATACTCGCTACTATAAACTGTTTCTAATATTTTTTCATCCATTTTTTCTTTTTCTGTTGCATCTATTTTTTTTCGCTTATCTAAAATTTCTTTTCTTAGTATTTTCTTATTAATAAAGCTTTCCATACAAACAACTCCTATAATTATACTTCATATCAATCATGAACTTTATATTGTTCTCAAATTAATAAATCTATAGATATTTTATCTAGCTATTCACTTTACTTATTATTTTAATTTTACTTACTAAAACATCTTATGTCTATTCTTTATATATCTAAAAATAGTAAACCTTACATAGTAGTAAAATTAATTATGCTTTATATTGTACTTATCTTTATTGATTATACATATATCTTTTAATATAATGAACATAAAATATGTGATAAATAAAGGGAGAGTAATTTATGAACTACGATGTTGAATTAATAAGAGAAAAGAGCTATAAGCCGACATTTTGGTCTGGTGGAATGGCGACAGAATTAATAACATATCCAGTAGATTCTGATTATGCAAGCCGGAACTTCTTATGGAGACTTGGTATAGCTAAAATTGATATACCGGAATCTACTTTTAGCGATCTTACAAATGTTTCACGTAAATTTATGGTTACTGAAGGCAAAATAACCCTTGATCATAAAAATAAGTATAGGAAATTACTAAAAGCCTTTGAACAAGATAGCTTCATGGGTGATTGGAAAACAAAAACTTATGGAAAAGCCTCTGTTTTTAACTTAATGACAAGAGAGAATTATAATGGTGAATTAGTTCATTTAAATATTACGCCTAGAAAAAAGTGTGTATTCAAATATCAAGTTCAATTAGATAAGGAACTTATAGCCATTTGTTTTTATGTTGTAAGTGGTAGCTTTAAATTTACTATTAACAATAAAATTTTCAAAGCTAATACTAATGATTTGCTATTGCTTAAATCCTTAAACCTAAGTTCTATACATGAATTTTTACTCTCTAGCAATTCATTAGAAATTACTAATATAATAGCAAGCGTAATTTATAGTCAATAATACTAGAATGCATTAAAAAGGCTTCATCTCAAATTACTTCTAATTTGAGATAACTCCTTTTTATTTTTCTTTTAAAATACATATTATAAACTGAAGTCCTTAATTACTACCTTAGGCTTCTTAAAGACTACCTCCTTTGTTATTTCATAGCTATCTTTATCTATAGTTATTCTATAAATATCAGGACAACCTTCTTCTCTCCATTTTTTCATATATTTTGCGGTAGCATCTATATCTGTATAATAATTTTCATCATAATAATCTGAGAATTCCAAATAAGATAATATGCATCTCTTATCTAATACTAAATTCTCTCTACCTACATTTTTACATATTGGAATAAAGAATCTTAAAGGTACTTCATATTGATATCGTCCCTTAATTTCTTTTGATTCCATAATAGCTCTTTTAAATAAAATATTTTCTTTATAATCGCTATCTATTTTTAATTTAAATATTATTTTTCCACTTTTATTCTTTTCTAATTTAGCTTTAATCATATACTCACCATCTGTCTTATTTTTATATACTTCTTTTATTTTAACACGGTAAATATGAACTGTCTAAATTTTCAAAAATACCAACGCAAAAAAGGAAACACTTAATTTAAACTTAAATATAAGTGTTCCCTCAATGCATGTCTATTTGATTTCTATATTAATAATTTTCAACAAATACTTCAAAGTATGCTTGTGGATGTGCACATGCAGGACATGCAACTGGTGCTTCTTTGCCTTCATATATAAATCCGCAATTGCCACACTTCCAAAGAGTTACTTCATCCTTCTTAAATACTGTTCCATCTTCAATATTTTTAGCTAGTTTTTTATATCTAGCCTCATGTCGTGCTTCAACTTCACTTATCTTTCTATAAACTACTGCAATTTCTGGATATCCTTCCTCTTCAGCTGTTTTTGCAAAACTTGGATAAAGGTCTGTCCATTCTTCATTTTCTCCTGAAGCTGCTGCAAGTAAGTTTTTCAATGTACTTTCGTGGAATGAGACTGGGTAAGATGCTTGTATTTCTATCTGCTCGTCAACATAATCATCCTTAAGGAATTTATAAAACCTTTTTGCATGTTCTTTTTCTTGTTCTGCTGTTTCTAAGAATATGTTCGCAATTTGCACAAACCCTTCTTTTTTAGCAATACTAGAATAGTAAGTATATCTAGTTCTAGCTTGGCTTTCCCCTGCGAATGATTTCATTAAATTTACTGCTGTTTTGCTTCCTTTTAAACTCTTCATAATCATACCTCCAATATACAAATTCTCTATATAATGATACCACTAAATAATTAAATTATCTAGGATGCTTTTAACTCTAATTCATTATTATTCCTACAAATAAAGAACAAGTTGAATTAGATTCTTACATCAAATTCAACTTGTAATTCTACCTATGTCATTTTAAACTTACTTATTTCTTCATCTAACTTTTCCGCCAATAATTGTAGCTCATCCGCATATTTTGTGAATCTATCCATAACTGCTGTTATTTCCTCTGTTGATGCAGTTACTTCTTCTGAAGCTGAAGCAGTTTCCTGTGATATTAGTGATATATTCTCAATTTCTAATACCGCTTTTTTCTTTTTCTCATCAACATCAATAATAGAAGTCTTTATCTCATCAACCTTGCTTATCATTGTTTCAATTGATCTAAGGATTTCGCTAAATATCTCCTGTGTCTTTCCTACTGCTAAATCTTGCTCTGTCACTACACTTTCTGTAGATTTAATCGCTTTAACCGCTGTATCAGACTTACTCTGGATATTTGTAATAATAACTTTGATTTCTTCTGTTGATGATTTTGATTGTTCCGCGAGTTTTCTTATTTCCTCTGCTACAACTGCAAACCCTTTTCCTGCTTCCCCTGCTCGTGCAGATTCTATACTTGCGTTTAATGCCAATAAATTAGTTTGCTCTGTTATTTGCGAGATTGTTTCAGATATTGTATTTATTTTTCTAGTACTTTCGTCCATATCTCTAACTATGCTATCAACTTCACCTGTAGCTATCTTAGTTTTCTTTGATTTCTCTATTAATGTATCTATCATAGATAATCCTTTGGCACCTAATTCTTTGGTACTTGCAGAGAGTTTATCCATCTCATTAGAATTTACACTTATTTTATCTAATCTATTAGATAAATCATTCATTTCTGCAACTCCATTTTGAGCATTTTGCGATTGATTTGTTGCTCCTTCTGATACCTCTTCTATTGCTTTTGCAACCTCTCCTATAGATGCAGTTACTTCCTCAGACATACTTGCAAGATTAGATGACGTTTCCAAAACTGTTTTTGATGATTTAGTTACATTGTTCATAAGATCTGAAATATTCTTTAGCATTTCATTAAATGAATCAGCTAGATCCATAAATTCATCTTTTGTGGATGAAGTCATAGATACAGTTAAATCTCCACTTGAAGCTTTTTCAAATACTTCTTTTAATTTCTTAATATTATGTGCTATTCCTTTACTTAATAATAAAGATAAGACTATTGAAATAAAGCATATAACTACTACTATAATTAGAGTTGTAGTTAATATTGAATTTGTGTCATTTGATAGCTCTTTTTCATCTAACGTCGCTACTAATTTCCAACCTGTAATATTATTAGTTTCATATACTCCAAACTTCTTTGCATTGTTAAAGGTATACGTTATAAATCCTTTTTCATTAGTTTTAGCATCATTCCAAAAGGATTGTTTAGATGCTGCATCAGTTCCTAATAAATCTTTATTGGGATGTGCTATCATATTTTTACCTTCTACGTCAGAAATAAAAACGTATCCAGTTCTTCCTATTTTTTTCGTACTTATTTTTTCTGTAAGTGTCTCTAAGGAAACATTCATAGCGCAAACTCCTATGACTTTTCCATCTCTTTCTACTGTCTTTGCAATAGACACAACATTTTTTCCCGTCTGAGCGTCAATAAATGGTAAAGTTATTATTACCTTTCCTTTATTATCTACAGCCTGTTTGTACCAAGGCCTTTCTTTGGGGTTAAATCCTTCTGGCATTTTACTGTTAGGATATATATCAAACTTCCCATCAGTAGTTGCAAAATATGAACTGAAAATATTACTATTACTTTCTTTTAAATTCTTTAGACTCTCTGGTATGTATGCTGCTTGTTCACTCTTATCACTGTTAACAAAGTTATAATCCGTGGATATCATAATTATCATATTACTAAATCCATCAAAATAATTACTGATTCCATCATTTACTTCTAAAAGTGTTTGCTGACTTGTTAATTTTAGTTTTTCATTAAGAATTGATCTGGCTTGTATATTAGCACCATAACCTAATATTATTAAAGGAATTACACAAATTCCCATTAAGCTAATAACTAGTTTGCTGCGAATAGTATTAACCCTAAGCTTTTCCGTTTTCATTACTATTACCCCTTTTCATAAAATTGAATAAATAACAATTTAATTTAATCAAAGCTGTTATCTATTTACATTATTTTCCCTCTTAATTTTTACAATAACAATTTACATATTCTTTTTATTATCGCACTGGGAGTTCAATTTCTTTACATATATACTATAATATTATTAATTTTTATCATAAAACCAAGTCGAAAATTGCACCTTTTTACCATATATGTTTTAATTAATTAATTACATCTTCCTTACTTACTAATACTTGATTATACTTGTATATTTTTAATATAATATGTATATATTTAATATGCATTTATAATATTAGAATATGGGGAGGAAATTATCTTGGATAATTCATTTATATCAGATATGAACATTTTTAATAATGACATATCATTCTTAATAAAACTTAGGGCAAAGCCACAAATATTAGAAATAGTTAAGAAAAAGCACTTAGACGAAATTTCCGATGAGATATCTATACAAGATAAGAAAAACGATTTGCTTATTTGGAATGCGATGTATACTAGAGAAATAGTTGAAAATGGCATTTTAACAAGATATCTTCATCCCATATATAACAAATTCTATACTTTAATTCCTACTCTTAATACTATAGAAGATTTACAAACTATTGAAATACAAATGATAGATACATACATTAATCTCCTTATAAATGACGTTGAAGTAAAAGATAACTTTGTTATAAATAGAATTTTGAAGCACCTACATCTTAATATCGAAAGCCAAATTTCATTGAAAAAATTGTCTAGAGAATTAAATCTATCTGAGGGCTATATATCAGATTGTTTTAAGAAACATATGGGCATGACTATTATGAAATATGCAAAAAAAATAAGGATAGATAGGGCTAAAGTGTTACTTGTAACTACAACTAGTAGTATTTTAGAGATAGGCTTAACCTTAGGTTTTCATGATCAAAGTCATTTCCATAAAGTATTTAAATCATTTACTGGTGTTTCACCTTCTGAATACAGAAACAATAATTTTGGATAATAAACAAACTCACTCTAATAAAAAGAAGACTAAAAACTTGAACTTTCAAGTTTTTAGTCTTTCTTATCAGTTGAATTTAGTACTAACCGGTATCGATCCCATTTAAACTAAATTATTATTTTATTTATAAATTATAACTTCCAAATGTCTTCATTGTATTGAGCAATTGTACGATCTGAAGAAAAGAATCCTGCTTTGCTGATATTAATTAATACTTTTTTATTCCAAGCTTCTCTATCTTCATAATCTTTAAATACTATATCTTTAGTCTTGATATAATCTTCAACATCGAGTAAAGTCATGAACCAATCCTTATTAACTAATTCCTTATGAAGTCTTGTAAGATTTTCTTCATCCCCAACTTTTATCATTTTATCACTTATGATAAAGTCAACCAATTCTTTTATTTCTGGCTTTTTATAGAATTCCTTAGAAACATAATCTGCATTTTTATAATGTTCGATAACTTTTTCAGAAGATTCACCAAATATATAAATATTTTCATCTCCAACTAATTCGTGAATTTCAACGTTAGCTCCATCTTCGGTTCCTAAAGTTAATGCACCATTTAGCATGAACTTCATGTTACCAGTACCTGATGCTTCCTTAGATGCAAGCGAGATTTGTTCTGAAACATCACAAGCAGGTATTAACTTAGAAGCCTTAGTCACATTATAGTTTTCAACCATAACAACTTTTAGATATTTATTAACTTCTGGATCATTATTAATTATTTCTTGTAGACAAAGAATAGTATGAATTATATCTTGTGCAATTACATAGGCTGGTGCAGCCTTAGCTCCGAATATCATTGTTATTGGTGTAGTTGGCTTATTCCCCTTCTTTATATCCAGATATTTATAAATAATATAAAGTACATTCATTTGTTGTCTCTTATACTCGTGAAGTCTCTTAATTTGGATATCAAAGATAGAATTTTCATCAATTTCTACTCCTTGAGTTTCTTTTAAATATTCCTTTAGTGCAATCTTATTTTCTTTTTTAATTTCCCCAACCTTACTTAACACTATCTTATCATTTACGAACTTAGCTAATTCTTCTAGCTTAGCAGCATCTTTCTTATATCCATCTCCGATAAGTTCTGAAATATAGCTGGCAAGTTTGTTATTGCAATGAATTAACCATCTTCTGAAGGTTATGCCATTAGTTTTATTATTGAATTTTTCAGGATATATATCATAGAATGGCTTTAACTCTTCTTCTTTTAAGATATCAGTATGGAGAGCTGCAACTCCATTTACGCTGTATCCATAGTGAATATCCATATGGGCCATGTGTACTCTCTTCTCTTCATCTATAATAGCTACTTTTTCATCTTTAAATTTAAGTTTAACTTGATTGTCCAATTCTCTGATAATTGGTAATAAGTGTGGAACAACCTTTTGCAAATAAGCTATTGGCCACTTTTCCAAAGCTTCTGCTAATATTGTATGGTTTGTATAAGCACAAGCCTTAGATACTATTTCAATGGCTTCTGACATAGTGATACCTCTTTCTCCAAGCAGCCTTATCAATTCAGGAATAACCATAGATGGATGCGTATCATTTATTTGAACAACAACATGTTCATGTAATTTATGAAGATCATACCCATTTTCATCTGCCTCAAGTAATATTAATTGTGCAGCATTGCTAACCATAAAATATTGTTGATATATTCTTAATAAGCGTCCAGCCTCATCACTGTCATCAGGATATAAGAATAATGTTAAATTCTTCTTAATATCTTCTTTGTCAAAGTCAATTCCTTCTTTAACTAAAGTTTCATCTATTGTATCTACATCAAATAGACGAAGTTTATTTGAGACTTCTTCATCATAACCTGTTACATCTATATCATAAAGTGTTGAAGTGACTGTGAATCCTGCAAATGGAACTTCAAACTTAATATCAGATTTATTTAACCAACTTTCACTTGTTATCCAAGGATTCTTAACAGCTTTTTGCTTATGATCTTCAAAAACTTGTTTAAATAATCCAAAGTGATAGTTTAGTCCTACACCATCTCCATTTAGTCCTAAAGTTGCAATAGAGTCTATAAAACAAGCTGCTAATCTTCCAAGTCCACCATTTCCTAGTGAAGGTTCTAATTCAATTTCTTCAATTTCAGCTAACTCCTTACCATTCTTAGTCAAAACATCTTTAACATCTTCATAAAGACCTAAATTAATTAAGTTATTTGATAGTAATTTACCAATTAAAAATTCAGCTGAAATATAATATAATTTTCTTTTACCTTTATTAACACCCTTTTTTTTAATAGTACCTTTTGTTAATTCTAATAATGCTAAATAGATTTCTTCGTTACTCGCCTCGTTAATTACCTTGTTAAACCTTTTCTTTAAGATTTCGTTTAAATTCTTTTCTAACATATAATTTTCCCACCTTAAATAAATTATTTATTTTTATACTCATGAGTAATATCTTCGATTTAGCCTTATTATATCAATTTGCATTAAAACTGATTGTATATTTATATTATATTTTGTATATTTATCATATGAATTTTAGGTTTATAAATTTCTATAAAAATAATTTATGATATAAACATATTGATATTATGATTAAAACCTAAACCCTTAACACATTCATCAATCGAATGTCAATGATTTAATAATGCGCTCATCTTTTCCTAACGGTCTCTCCTCTTCGAAAAAGCCACTAACTTCATCATCAATAATATCTCCTTCAAAAACTTCAATTATTGAGGCTTTTTCCTTCTTTCTTCCTTTACTCCTTCCTCTTTTAACCTTTACAGGAATATGGATGTTATTTTTTAGATCACTTGACTCTTTTTCCTTAGTTGTATCTTCTTCATTACTATTAATATCCTTATGCATATCTTCCAAGTTAGCTACCTCATCACTTTTTATATATTTACTCTCATTCTCACCTACATTATCTCCAGCGTTTATATGTTCACTTACAGCAATTGTGCTTTCATTTTTTAAATTTTCTTCACTTTTTATTTCTTCATTTCTAGCTTCTTCTTTTTCTATCTCTGCTGAATTTGATATCTTATTACTTTCAACTTTTTCCTTCAACTTAATATTTTTATGTTTAGCAAAATTCTTTACCCTATATGCATTATGTTCTATAACTTCGATCATTTCTAATTCCATTAGCACCTTTAGTGCAAGTTCAACTTGATCAATATCCCTATTAAGCTCTATTGCTAAGGTTTCAATTGTATATGGAATATTTTTTGACATAAACAAATCGCCTTCTCTATTCACTTTCCCAGCCAATATTACAACTCTTGTCCAAATATAGTTAATAAGATCTCTTTCAGGTTTTCTATCTATTATTTTAAATTTAGTATCCTCATACATATCAACTCTAAATTTGACATATTTTCTCTCTCTCATATCAATCAATCTCCTTTAAATAATATTTCCTCTATATGTATGAAATATTATTTTTCAGCAAATTTGTAAACCTATTTTTAAAAATATTTTCTCCTAAAATGCTACAATATTTTTATTTAATTTATGAGAGATTAGCTAAAAATATAGATCGATATAGTATATTTTCTACACTACTCTATGGCATAATTTCTATAATTAATTGTAAAAATGAAATAAGTATGAAGATTCAGGATTAAATCTGATTTATTCATGCCATATATATGTTCTGAATAGAGTCTATAAGAAAATCTTGTTAACTTAGATTTATTACTAAAAAAATCTTTTACGGTATATACTTTTCCTACAAACATGAGTGGTTTTTCTGGACTTTCTTGCAGAGTAATTGCTGATATATAAACTTATATTAAATTTCTATTAATATATAAATATAAGCATGCATGAAATTTACTTACACGAACTTATGCATGCTTAATATTTATAGAAATGATGTCACAGCCACATTTTTGCCTTTTTTGCAAAAGTGGCTTTTTTATCCTTTAGCCTACTATATATCATTTTGTTACGATATAAGAAATGTTAATTCAACAGTCACTTGACAAAAGTGTATGGCAGCCATATACTATTGACATGGATAGATATATAAATAACAAACATAAAATTGCATATGATTCTCTTGATTTAGCATTTTCCTTAATCGATCTTGATAAAAAGACGCGCTATTTCGGAACTGATGTGCCGATTTTTCACTCTGAAATTCATATAATAAAGGCCATTGCTGAACATCCTGGTATTCATGTTGGTGGATTAGCAGATATTCTAGGAGTAACAAAAGGGTCTGTTTCCGAAATCCTCAAAAAGCTAGAGAGAAAGGCTCTGGTTGTAAAGGAAATTGATAATCTTAATTTATCTAGATATTCGCTGAGCCTGAGTGAAAAAGGTAAAAAAGCTCATAGCAGCCATATGTACTATCATTCTATTTTAAACAGTATGTTTGAAGATGAGCTAGAAAATGCTTCCGAATATGAATTAGAATTTTTGTCAAACTTTTTATCGTCTATGATAAACAAAGTTAAATCTTTTAATGAAAACTTTGATGAATAAATACTTTACGCAAGTGTATAGCTGCTATGTTAATTTTCATTATAATTTAAGCTAGAAAATGCTAATATCAAAAAGAGAAAATTATCAGAGGTCAGATATGACTTCTGATAATAGTAAAATATGTAAGTGAATATATAAACAATTATCCCCAGGCATATGGCAACCATACACCCTTTATCTATAATCAAAGCAAGAAACTCATATTAACTATGTGAACTACCATTCTATTGTGTCAAATATAGTTGGATATGAACCACAAAATGCCTCCAAACGTGAATTGAAATTTTTCTCATTCATAATAAGCAAAATTAAGTTTTTCAATTAAAATTTTATACATGTGTATGTATGCTATACGCTTTTTCATCACAATTAAGTTAGGAGGAAATAGTATGAAAAAGAAAACATTATTAAAGTCATTTCTGAGTTTTGATAATAGTAAAGTAAGTAAGAGAAAGCATAAACCTAAAACACTTGATGCTGATGAAAGAGGTTTATGGACTGCTGAAATGAGTTTATGGGCTATCTATACTTCTTTATCCTCATGCGTTCTCTTTGGTTCTTATCCATATGAATGTCCGATATTTACACCAACGAATCTTTCCAATAGCAAATTGGAAAACAATAAATTTGATGGGCTCTAAAAAAATAAGACAAATGAGGAATTATACTAAAGTGTATGCCACCAATACGCTTTAATCTATAATTAATGCAAGGAGGATAAGTGATGTATCAAAGTAGGCGTTATTCACAGAAAAAACTTAGTCCTTCAAAAGAAGAATATTTAAAAGCCATATATAAATTATCTGAAAAAACACACTCGGTACGTTCGATTGATCTTGCTGCTTATTTAGGATTTTCAAAGCCAAGCATTAATAATGCTGTGGCTATATTGCAAGAGGCCGGATTAGTTGTTAAGCCCTTAGGTGGGGAAATACATCTCACTGATGAAGGACGTAAACAAGGCCAAATAATTATAGCTAAGTTTCAGCTAATAAAACAATTCTTAATTGCCTATTGCAATGTTAATGAGCAAACAGCAAGTAAAGATGCCTGCAAAATTGAGCATATTATCAGTGATGAAGCTACTTTTGCTCTAAAGAAATATTTAAATCAAGTATAAACATATGATAATTTTAAGGAGAAACTATATAAATGAATCAATTACGTAATGAACACACACCCAAACCACATCCACATTCAAGAAGATCCATACAAATAATACTGATAATCGGAATTACATTTACTGCAGCAAATTTGCGTGCACCTTTAACAGCAGTTGGTCCGTTGATCGATGAAATTCGTAGAAGCTTACATATTTCAAATACATTAGCGGGTATGATTACAACACTTCCGTTATTCGCTTTTGCAGGATTTTCACCTTTCGCTCCAAATTTGGCGCGAAAATTTGGCACTAAGTTAGTGCTTTTTTGGTCACTTATTTTCCTGACCTTGGGAATTATATTACGTTCATTGTTTGGAGATTTAGGACTGTTTCTTGGTACAGTAATCATTGGATTATCCATTTCTGTAGGTAATGTGCTGATTCCCAGCTTAATAAAACATGAATTTCCTGAGCGGGTCGGTGTAATAACGGGTATCTATACTGCTTCTATGGGCCTTTTTGGCGCTATAGCATCCGGTATCAGTGTCCCCGTTGCTTCAGAATCAGGAGTAGGATGGGGAGTAGCCTTAAGCATTTGGGCTTCACTTAGTTTCTTATCCATTGTCCTCTGGATGCCTCAAATTATACGAAGAAAACAAAAACTATCTATTGTTCAAAGAACGGTTCATAGTGGCATTAGAACAAAAGCCAAAGACGTCCACGAAAAAAAAGATGAAATGGAGATCGTTAAGGCAAATAGTACTAGTATTAATAAGATTAATCTCTGGAAATCTCCTTTAGCATGGCAAGTGACAGTATATATGGGATTACAGTCTATGCTACTCTATTGCATGATTGCGTGGTTACCAGCTATTTTAGTGCATCAAGGTATGGATTCAAGCAAAGCAGGATGGATGCTCTCCCTTTACCAACTGGTATCTCTTCCTACATCGTTTGTTGGTTCTGTACTTGCTGGGCGTAAGGCTAATCAACGACCATTAGTTATCACTGCTTCCCTATGTGTTTTGGTAGGGCTTTTGGGAATATTCCTCGGAGAAACAGAGCTTACAGCACTATGGATGATTATATTAGGTATTGGCGGAGCTCTTACTTTTTGCTTAGCTCTTATATTTTTCAGCTCTCGTACAAGAAATGCAGACGAGGCAGCAAGACTATCCGGTATGGCTCAATCAGGAGGCTACTTACTCGCTGCTTTCGGGCCGATGCTTTTTGGTTTTCTGCATGATGCGGTTAACAACTGGACGTTGCCACTTATTATCTTAATCGGTGCTGCCGGATTATGCTTATTTGCCGGTCTAGGCGCATCGCGCAATCTTTATGTTAGTAAAAATGCTGGCAATAAAGCCACCATCTAGATCTTCTATCTATAATCTAGATTAATGCAGTAAACTGTTTTTAATTTAAAAATAACATTCCAAAAGGTGGTTTTGATATGAAAACCACCTTTTTTCCACTACAACTAGCAATCACATTATTATGGCAGCT
>Ga0183101_1000039_pt8 | contig 14892 bp, 15 predicted proteins | sample Biomet3_FD_127790 | JGI IMG/M metagenome (GOLD analysis project Ga0183101, IMG submission 127790) | Microbial communities from bioreactor (seeded with sewage sludge) at LBNL, California, USA - Biofuel metagenome 3 | ecosystem: Engineered > Bioreactor > Anaerobic > Unclassified ... | reverse complement strand
GGCGGAGGGCGGAGCGGGCGGCAGGCCCCGCGGACGCATGGGAAGCCGCGGACAAAAAACCCCGCCCCCCCTCCGCCCGGGGGGAGGCGATCCGTTTTCTTGCCGCCGAGGGCAGAGCTTCCTCGGCGGATGTGTGTTACTTTACGGGGATATCGCCCCAGTCCCTGCGGAGCCTTGAAAAGGCTGGCCTGCTTCGTTTTTCCGAAGAAGAGGAGCTGCGGCTTCCGGAGACGGAAACCGTGGAGCCGGGACCGCCGATCTGCCTGAACGGCGAGCAGGAGACGGCCTTCGGGAACATTTTAAAACTGATGGAGGCCGACGGCCCGGGGGCCGCTCTGCTGGAAGGGGTCACAGGCAGCGGAAAAACGGAGATTTACCTCAGGCTCGTACAGGAGGCCCTGAAACGGGGCCGCACCGCCATTGTGCTGGTGCCGGAGATCGTTTTGACGCCGCAGATGATGCGCCGCTTTACCTCCTATTTTGGGGACCGGGTGGCGATGCTGCACAGCTCCCTGCGCACGACGGAGCGCTACGACCAGTGGAAACGCATCCGGCGGGGTGGCGCCGACGTGGTGCTGGGCACCCGGTCGGCGGTGTTCGCGCCCCTGAGAAATCTGGGCGTCGTCATCCTGGACGAGGAGCAGGAGAGCAGCTATCAGTCGGAGAACGCGCCCCGCTATCATGCCCGGGATGTGGCTAAGTTCCGCTGCGCGCAGGACGGCGCGGTGCTGGTGCTGGGCTCCGCGACTCCGGCGGTGGAGAGCGCCTATGCCGCCCGGAGGGGCTTGTATCAATACGATCTGCTGCGCAGGCGGTATAATGAACAGGCGCTGCCGCAGGTGACGATCGCCGATCTCCGCCAGGAAATCCGCCGGGGCAACGCGGGCGCGGTGGGCGCGGCGCTGCGGGAGGAGCTGGAGACAAATCTCTCCCGGGGCGAGCAGAGTATTCTCTTTCTCAACCGCCGCGGCAGCAGCCGGATGCTTTTGTGCGGGGAATGCGGCCGGGTCCCGGAATGTCCCCGGTGCAGCGTTCCCATGACCTATCACTCCGCCAACGGACGGCTGATGTGCCATTACTGCGGCCACTCCGAGCGGGCGTATGAGGTTTGTCCCGCGTGTGGGGGCTATATGAAGCACGTGGGCATCGGGACGCAGAAGGTGGAGGAGGAGTTGAGGGACCTGTTCCCGGGCGTCGGCGTCCTCCGAATGGACGCGGATACCGTTTCCGCGGGACACGAGACTCTTCTGCGGAAATTTGAACAGGAGAAAATCCCCATCCTGCTTGGCACACAGATGGTCGCCAAGGGACTGGATTTTGAAAATGTGACGCTGGTGGGCGTGCTGTCCGCGGACCTTTCCCTGTATGTGGACAGCTATCGCGCCGCCGAGCGCACGTTCAGTCTTTTGACACAGGTGGTGGGCCGGGCCGGACGCGGAGAAAAACGCGGCCGGGCGGTGATCCAGACCTATACCCCGGAAAACGAGGTGATCCGGAGCGCCGCCGCTCAGGACTACGACCGGTTTTACGACAGCGAGATCCATCTTCGGCAGATTCGCCGCTATCCGCCTTTCGCCGACCTCTTTACCTTTACGGTCACGGGAGGGGACGAGGGAGGCGTGCTCCGGGCGGCTGCGGGCGTGCGGGAAGAGCTGCGCCGGGTGCTGTCCGCCCCGGAGCTGCGCAGCCGGGAGACAGAGGTGCTGGGACCGGCGCCGGCTCCCGTGGTCCGGGTCAACAACCGCTTCCGCTACCGGGTGACGCTGGTGGGGAAAAACGACCGGGAGATCCGCGGCTGTGTGTCCGGAATTCTGAAAAACTTTTCGGAGCGGCGGGAAAACCGCGGGCTCACTATTTTTGTGGAGTGCAACGCGATGGAATGAGCGCGCTGCGCCAGGAGGTCAAAATTATGGCTTTACGGAAAATTGTTTTGCAGGGCGACGAGTGTCTGACCCGGGTGTGCCGTCCGGTGACGGAGTTCAACGCCCATCTGCATGAGCTGCTGGACGACCTGTGCGAGACGCTGCGGGACGCCAACGGCGCCGGCCTGGCCGCGCCCCAGGTGGGTGTGCTGCGCCGCGTGTGCGTGGTGCTGGACGAGGACACGGACGAGTTTATCGAGCTCATCAACCCGGAGATCATCGAGTCCAGCGGCGAGCAGACGGGGCTTGAGGGCTGCCTGAGCGTGCCCGGAAAGTGGGCGATCGTCACCCGGCCCAATCACGTGCGCGTCCGCGCCATGGACCGGGACGGCGTGGAATTTGAAACCGAGGGCGAGGGACTGAACGCCCGGGCGTTCTGCCACGAGATCGAGCATCTGGACGGGCACCTCTTCACGGAGCACGCCGACCGCTTCCTGACGGAGAGCGAGCTGGAGGAGTATATGGAGCGCGAGGAAGGGGAAAATCACTGATGAGAATCCTGTTCATGGGTACGCCGGAGTTCGCGGTGGCCTCGCTCCGCCGATTGGCGGAGGACGGGTACGAGATCTGCGGCGTGTTCACGCAGCCCGACAAGCCCAAGAACCGGGGCATGAAGCTGACTTTTTCCCCGGTGAAGGAATACGCGCTCACCCGCGGATTCTCCGTTTTTCAGCCGCTGAAAATGCGGGACGGGACGGCGCTGGAGCTTGTCCGCGAGCTGGCCCCGGAGCTGATCGTGGTGGCGGCCTATGGAAAGATTCTGCCTCAGGAAATCCTGGACGTGCCCAAATACGGCTCCATCAACGTCCATTCCTCTCTGCTGCCGCGCTATCGTGGCGCGGCCCCCATCAACTGGGCCATTCTGAACGGCGAGACGGAGACGGGCGTCTCCATCATGTATATGGCGCAGGCGCTGGACGCCGGCGACGTGATCCGCGCGGTAAAGACCCCCATCGACCCAGACGAGAACGCGCAGGAGCTGACGGCGCGCCTTGCGGAGCTTGGCGCTCAGGCTCTGTGTGAGACGATCGGGGAACTGGCCGCCGGAACGGCGGCGCGCACGCCCCAGGACGAAGCGCGCCAGACCTATGCGCCCATGCTCTCCCGTGAGCTCTCTCCCATCGACTGGGGCAGGGGCAGCCTTGCGATCCACAATCAGGTGCGCGGCCTTATCCCCTGGCCCTGCGCCACGGCGGAGCTGGAGGGAAAGACGTTCAAGATTTTCCGCACCGCCGCGGGAAACGCGGCCTCCGCCGCGCCTGGCACAATCCTCTCCGCCGGAAAGGCCGGAATCGAAGTCGCCTGCGGCGACGGGCGCAGTCTGTATCTCACCGAGCTCCAGGCCGAGGGCGGAAAACGGATGTCTGCCGCGGATTATCTGCGGGGCCATCCCATCAAAGTCTGAAACGAGTGAAAGAATATGCCATATGCTTCCAACGGGTATAACTATGCCTACTTTTTCGCCAATAATCTCTATTGGATCGCGCTGATCCCCATTCTGCTGCTGTCTCTGGTGGCGCAGATTCAGGTTTCGGGCGCGTTCCGGCGTTACAGCGCCGTCAACAACCGCCGCCGTCTGACCGGCGCCGGGGCGGCGGAGGCCGTCCTGCGGGCCCACGGCGTGAACGACGTGGCCATTTGCCGCGTCGGCGGAGAGCTGACCGATCACTACGATCCCCGGGACAACACGATCTATCTTTCCGAATCCGTTTACGACGCCCCCACCATCGCGGCTGTGGGCGTTGCCGCCCACGAGGCGGGCCATGCGGTGCAGTACGCCGAGGGATACGGGCCTGTCCGCCTGCGCAGCGCCATCGTTCCGGCCACGCAGATCGGCTCCAAGTTCTCCTTTGTCCTGCTGCTGATCGGCATGGTGCTGTACAGTCAGACCCTGTTTCTGCTGGGCATTGTGCTGTTCTCGCTGACCACGCTCTTTCAGCTGGTGACGCTGCCGGTGGAGTTCAACGCCTCCCACCGCGCCATCGAAACCATCGCGGGCCAGCAGCTGTTGGACGACAACGAGCTGGACGGAGCCCGCAGCGTGCTGCGCGCGGCCGCCATGACCTATGTGGCGGCGCTGCTGATGTCTGTTTTGCAGCTGCTTCGGTTTGTGCTGATCTTTGTGGGCCGCGGGGGCGGCGAGCGGCGTGGAGGGGGCCGATGACGGGCCCCGTCTCCGCGCGGGAGTCCGCGCTGCGGGTCCTGATTGAAATGCGCACCCACTCCGCGTGGGCGGACGCGGCCCTGAAAGCGCAGATCGCGCGGGACGGGCTGTCCTCTCAGGATGCGGCTCTGGCCACGCGCCTCGTTTACGGTACGGTGCAGAACAAGATGCTGCTGGATCACTATATTGCGGCGTTTTGCTCCCAGAAACCGGATCATCTTCAATTTCCGCTGCTGGACATTCTGCGGCTGGGCGTTTATCAGATCGTGTTTCTGGATAAAATTCCCGACAGCGCGGCTGTCAACGAGTCGGTGAACCTGACCCGGACGTTCGGCCGGGCGCAGGCGGCGGGGCTCGTGAACGCGGTGCTGCGGAACGTCTCCCGGAACCGGGACCGTCTGCCGGAGGTGCCGCGGGGAGATGAGACTGCTTACCTTTCCGTGACTTACAGCCACCCCAAATGGCTGGTGAAGCGTCTTCTGGCGCTTCTGGGCCGGGAGGAGACGGAGGCGTTTCTCCGGGAGGACAACGGCGTGACGCCGCTGACGGTCCAGATCAATCCGCTGCGGACCACAGCGGAGGAGCTGACCGAAGAGCTGACCGCCGCGGGCGTGCGCGTCCGGGCCCACAGCTGGGTTCCCGGCTGTCTGGAGCTGAGCGGCGCGGGGGACCTGACGGCGCTCCCGCCGTTCCGGCAGGGAAAGTTCCAGGTGCAGGACGCCGCCGCCCGTCTGGTAGCGGATGCGGCGCGTCCGGCGGAGGGCAGCCGCATCATTGACATGTGCGCCGCTCCGGGCGGAAAGTCCTTTAATCTGGCGGCCGCCATGGGCGACCGGGGCGAGATCCTCTCCTGCGACCTCCACGCCGGAAAGCTCCGGCAGGTGGAACAGGGCGCGGCGCGTCTGGGCTTTACGTGTATCCGCACGGAAGAGGCGGACGGCAGGATCTTCCGTCCCGAGTGGAGCGAGAGCGCGGACCTTGTTCTCGTGGATGCGCCGTGCTCCGGACTGGGCATCATCCGCAAAAAGCCGGATATCCGCTATAAAAATCCCAACTCTCTCTTTTCCATGCCGGTCGTTCAGACGGAAATCCTGGACAACGCGGCCCGCTACGTCAGGCATGGCGGCGCGCTGATCTACTCCACCTGCACGCTGCTGCCGGAGGAGAACGGCGAGATCACGGACGCGTTTCTCGCCGGACACCCGGAGTTTGCGCGGGAGGCGTTTTTACTGCCGCCGCCGGTAGGTACGGTGGAGGAGGGGCAGATCACGCTCTGGCCCCAGCGCAACGGGGTGGACGGCTTTTACATCTGCCGGATGAGGAGAGCCTGAGGGAAACTATGACTGATTTGAAATCCATGACCCCTGCGGAGCTGACGGCGGCCTTTGCCGCCATGGGGGAACCCGCGTTCCGCAGCAAGCAGGTCTTTACATGGCTTCAGCGGGGAGCCGCCTCTTTTGACGAGATGACGAACCTGCCCCGGGCCCTGCGGGAGCGGCTTTCCGCCGAGTGCGCCTTTCAGGCGCCCACCGTTGCCCGCAAGCAGGTCTCCGCGCTGGACGGGACCATCAAATACCTCTGGGAGCTGGCGGACGGCAACTGCATCGAATCCGTTTTGATGCAGTATCACCATGGAAATACCGTGTGCATCTCCTCTCAGGTGGGCTGCCGGATGGGCTGCGCTTTCTGCGCCTCCACCGTCGCGGGACGGGTGCGGAACCTGACGCCCGCCGAGATGCTGGACCAGGTGATCTTTACCGGAAAGGATTCCGGAATGGAGATCTCCAACATCGTCCTGATGGGCATTGGGGAACCAATGGACAATCTGGACACGGTGCTGCGCTTTTTGGAGCTGGTCAATCACCCGGACGGCCTGAACATCGGGATGCGGCACATCTCCCTGTCCACCTGCGGCGTAATTCCGGGGATCGACCGCCTGGCGGAGCTGGGACTCCAACTCACGCTGTCGGTTTCCCTCCATGCGCCGGACAGCGAGACCCGCTCCAGGATCATGCCGGTGAACCGCGCCTACGACGTGGACGACCTGTTTGCGGCGTGCCACCGTTATTTTGAAAAGACCGGGCGGCGCATCTCCTTTGAGTACGCCATGATCGACGGCGTCAACGATCACGACTGGCAGGCGGACCTGATCGCGGAAAAGATCCGCGGGATGCCGGGGCATGTGAACCTGATCCCGCTCAACGACGTGGTGGAGAGTGCCTTCAAGCCCTCCCGCCGCATCGCCGCGTTTCAAAAACGGCTGGAGTCCCACGGCGTGACCGCCACGGTGCGCCGCAGCCTGGGCGGAGACATCGACGCCTCCTGCGGGCAGCTCCGCCGCAAGGCAATGCTGGAAAATCAGAAAGGGGAGACCACCCTGTGAAAGTGTGGACAATGACCGACGTGGGCCTGGTGCGCAAGGACAACCAGGATGCCTTCGCCGTTGATACGGAGACGCCGACCGGACAGACCATCTGCGTGGTCTGCGACGGGATGGGAGGCACGGCGGGCGGACAGATCGCCAGCCGGATCGCCGTGACGATCTTCGTTCAGGAACTGAAAAAGCTCCTCCAGCCCGGCATGGCGCCGGAGCAGCTGCGGGAGGCGTCCTCCTACGTGGTGTCGCTGGCGAACCGCGCCATCCGTCAGGAGGCCGAACAGGCGGAGGAGTGCCGCAATATGGGCACCACGCTGGTTTCCGCCGTCTCCTATGAGCAGGGAGCCGTGATCTGCAACGTGGGCGACAGCCGCGCCTATCACATCACAAAGGACGGCATCACCCGCGTGACGAAGGACCACTCTCTTGTGGAGAACATGGTGGACCGGGGCGACATCACCGCCGAGGAGGCGCGTCGGCATCCTAACCGGAACCTGATTACCAGAGCACTGGGACCGGATGTGGTCGCCGAATGCGACGGCTACATATGCCCTTTGCAAAAGGGAGAGTATATCCTTTTATGCACGGACGGCCTGATCGACACGGTGAGCGATCAGGAGATGCTTTTTGAAATTGTCCACGGGGACGACCAGGACACCTGTTTGCAGCGCCTTTTGGAAATCTCCAAGAGCCGGGGCGCGGCAGACAATGTGACGGCCGTTCTGATGCAGAAATAAGGGGGTGGAGAAAGTCATGGATCAGTATATTGGAAAAATGCTGGATAACCGCTATGAAATCCTGGAGAAGATCGGGACCGGAGGTATGGCGGTGGTCTACAAGGCCAAATGCCACCGTCTTAACCGGCTGGTAGCGATCAAGATCCTCAAGAGCGAGCTCGCCGAGGACGAGGACTTCCGCCGCCGTTTCAACGCCGAATCTCAGGCTGTCGCGCAGCTTTCCCATCCCAATATCGTCTCCGTGTACGACGTCTCCAAGGGCGGAGACGTGGAATATATCGTCATGGAGCTGATCGACGGCATCACGCTCAAGCAGTATATGGAAAAGCGCGGGCAGCTCAACTGGCGGGAATCCCTCCATTTCATCACCCAGATCATGCGGGGCCTCTCCCACGCCCACAGCCGCGGCATCGTTCACCGGGACATCAAGCCGCAGAATATCATGGTGCTGCGGGACGGCAGCGTCAAGGTGGCAGACTTCGGCATCGCGTGTCTTGAAAATTCCGCCCAGACCCTGACCCAGGAGGCCCTCGGCTCCGTGCATTACATTTCCCCGGAGCAGGCCCGCGGCGACCGCACGGACGCCCGCTCCGACATCTACTCCGCCGGCGTGGTCCTCTATGAGATGCTGACGAACCGCCTGCCGTTTGAGGGCGATTCCGCCGTCTCCGTGGCCATCCAGCACCTTTCTTCCATTCCGCTGGCCCCCAGGGAGATCAATCCCGACATTCCCCGTCCGCTGGAGCTGATCTGCATGAAGGCCATGGCGCCGGATCTTGACAGACGCTATGCCTCCGCCGACGATATGATCGCGGACCTGGAGGAATTCCGGAAGAACCCCGGCGTGGATCTGGATTTTACCATGACCGATCTGCGCCCGGACGAGGAAGATGAGCCTACCCGGCCCATCCGCACCGCGGGTCATGTCAACGCCGCCGTGGCCGCGCCCCGGCGCACCGCCAGGGAGAGTTATGATGACTACGACCGGGACAGGGACCGAAACAGAGATCTGGCTTCTCCCGCCACGCGGAAGCGGCGCACCCTTATTTTGGTTGGCTGCGTGGCGGCCGTGGCCGTGCTGGTATTCGTGCTGTTCCGCTTCATTTTCACTTCCTTCGGCGGCCAGGAGTACACCGTGCCCGATGTCCGCGGCTACACCGTGGAACAGGCCGCGGAGCTGGACGGCGTCAAGGGCGTATTTGAGATTCAGGAAAAGGATGAGGCTTCCAGCGACCAGTACGACGCGGGACAGATTATGGCGCAGGACCCGGAGCCGGCTACGATCAAAAAGAGCGACCTTGTGATCTACGTCACCGTCAGCACCGGTCAGGAGTCCGGGAAAATGATCGACGTGGTGGGCGACGACGCCCGGGACGCCGAAAAAGTAAAGCTGAAGGACCTGATCGACCAGTATGAACTGAAGATTGAGACCGAGGAGGAGAACTCCGACGAATATACCGCGGGCTACGTCATCAAGACCAGCCCCTCCGCTGGTGAGACGCTTAAAAAGGGCGACACGGTCATCCTGACGGTCAGCAAGGGTCCCAGCCAGGTAACAGTTCCCTCTCTGGTGGGACAGAATATCGATACAGTCAAAAAACAGCTGGATTCCCTGGGACTGAAATGCGGCACCGTCGATCAGAAAGAGAGCGACAAGGATGCCGGCACGGTCCTCACCCAGAGCGTGGACGCCACCACGCAGGTGGACCCCGGTACGGCGATCAACTTCACCGTCAGCTCCGGCACCTCCACCAAGACCATGCAGATCGGTGTGGACCTGCCCACGGACCGCACCACGGTGCAGCTTGTGGTGGAGCTGAACGGCAGCGAGGTCTACAACAAGACGGTGGACTGCTCCATGGGCTCCGTGCAGGTCACGCTGACCGGCTCCGGCACGGGAGACGTCGCCATTTACTGGGACGGCGTGCTGCACGACCAGTATTCCGTGCAGTTCCCCGAATGAGGGGGCAGATTGAAAAAGCCCTCAGCGGATTTTATTACGTCGCGGCAGGCGGGGAGACCCTGACCTGCCGCGCCCGCGGAAAATTCCGCCGGGAGAGACTGACTCCTCTGGTGGGAGACTGGGTGGAGGTCAGCGCGCTGGGAGACGGAACCGGCGTTGTGGAGGCGGTGGAGCCGCGGAAAAACGCCTTTGACCGTCCGGCTGTTGCGAATATCGACCAGCTGGTTATCATCGCTTCGGAGGCTATCCCGGAGACAGATCCGTTTTTGATCGACCGGGTAGCCGCCATCGCCGAGCTGAAGGGCTGCGGCGTGGTGATCGCGCTGAACAAGTGCGATTTGAACCGCGCGGACCAGCTCTATGACATTTATCGCGCCGCAGGGTATCACACCCTGCGGCTCAGCGCCGAAACCGGCGAGGGACTGGAGGAGCTCTCCTGCCTGATATCTGGAAAGCTATCTGCCTTTACAGGAAACTCAGGCGTAGGAAAGTCAAGCATTTTGAACGCGCTGGCGCCGGAGTTTCACTTACAGGTGGGGGAGATCAGCGAGGCGCTTGGCCGCGGTCGTCACACGACGCGGCACGTGGAGCTCTATCATCTTCCGGGCAATGCCGAGGTGGTGGATTCGCCCGGTTTTTCCTCCTTTGACACGGACGAACTGAACCTTCAGCTCAAAGAGCACCTGCCCCAGACATTTCCGGAATTTGTTCCGTATTTGGACGGGTGCCGGTTCGTGGGGTGCAGCCACACCAAGGAGAAAGGCTGCGCGGTGCTGGAGGCTGTGCGCAGCGGGGCAATCTCTCATAGCCGGCACGCCAGCTATCTCCGGCTTTACGAGGAGCTCAAGCCTCTGCGGGACTGGAACCAGTCCAGAAAAAATTGAAAAGCGGACCGCAGACGTCAGCGAGGCGTTTGCGGTCCGTTTTTTTATGACCCGTGGACAGGTTCCTTTTGGCTCGCTCCCGTATATACTGGAACAGGAGAGGAGCGTGATGGGTGTGTTCCGCGGAGGTGGCTGCTGTTTCCTCGGCGTTTGCGCGGTGGCGCTGGGCGCCGGTATTCTGATCGCGGCGATCTTTCCGGTGGGAGCGCTGCTGTTTCTCGTCGCGTTTCTTCTGATTGCCTGCGGCTGTACCTGCTGCAGGAGGTAAAGAAAGGAGCTTTATCGCCATGAAAATCGTCGTCTGGAAATCACCGAAGGCTCTCAGCGGACTTCTGCGCCGGATTTTTAAAATCAGGGATTGAATGACTTTTCCGGCATAACCCGTCCCGCCTGCTCATAGAGTAAAGCAGAATTCCAAACGGCCGGGAAAGGACGGGTTGCTGGATGGACTTGGATTTGAAAAAAACCTGTTTCGACGCATTCGACATCGGGGCGGAGCAGGTTCTCACACAGGAGGAGACCGCGGAGACGATCGTTCCGGATTACTGTCCGGACATCGCGCGGATCATTGACACGGAGGGAAAAGTATTCCTGCACAGCCGGGAACTCCACGACGGAAAAGCGGAGGTCTCCGGCAATGTGCGCGTCACCGTGCTCTACACGCCGGAGGGCGAGGGCGGAATCCGAACGCTGGAATTCGCCATGCCGTTCACCATCGAGACGGAGGCCAAGGCCATGCCGGAGTGCGTCTGCCTCTGCGCCGAGGTGGAGCCGGAATTTCTGGAGACGCGGACGCTGAATCCCCGCAAGGTATTCACGCACTGCAAGCTGGTGGCCCGGCTGACGGGCTACCGGAAAGTGCCCCTGTGCTTCTGCACGGACGCGGAGACTGATCCGGCCCTCTGCGTTGAAAAGCGGCAGGAGACGCACCGCACCTCCATTCTGGCACATATTGCGGAAAAGGATTTTACATTTTCAGACGAGCTGACCCTCTCCCCGGGCCGGGAGGGCGCAGCGGAAATTCTGACCAGCCGGGTGACAAAAACCGTCTCCGAGACCAAGATCGTCGGCAGCAAGCTGATTCTGAAGGGCCTGTTCGATGTGAACCTGCTCTACCGGACGCCGGAGGGCCGCTGTGCCTCTGCCTCCGGGGAGCTTCCGTTTTCCCAGATCATGGAGGTGGAGGGCGCGGCGGAGAACTCGGACGTCACCGTCAGCCTCCAACTGACAGGCTCGGATATCCAGGTGGGCAGCGCGGCGGATCAGGACGGCAGAAAAATCACAGTGACGCTCTATCTCCACGCCGTAGCGCTTTTGCGGGAGGAGCTGGAGGTCACGCTCCTCAGCGATCTTTACAGCACAGTCTACAATATGACCTATGAGGCGGAGCCGGTGGCGCTGAGCGAGTTTTCCGGCGTGCTGACCCGCCGCCAGAAGGTGCAGGAGGTGCTGGAGATCGGCGTGGTGGCCGATTCCATTTTGACCCTTTCGGTCAGCTGCGGCGCCGTTTCCGTCACCCGGGAGGGGGAGAACAGCACGCTGCGGACCGGGGCCGCTGTCCGTGCGCTCTATCAGGACGAGGGCGGCGCCCCGCTGGTGGCGGAACGCTGCATCGACGTCTCCTGCCAGCTGGAACTGGCGGGAGACAGTACGGTGACGGCCAGGGCTTTCTGTCCGGAGGAAGTGCAGGGCAGCCTGACTTCCGGCGGAATTGAGGTGCGCTTCCCGGTGGAGTTCCAGGCGCAGGCCGGCTCCAAAAAGAAGCGGGTCTGTCTGACCTCCGCGAAAATCGACACCGAGACGCCCAAGGACCTCTCCGGCGCGCCGTCCCTCGTTTTGCGCAGTCTGGGAGAGGAGGAAACACTCTGGTCTCTTGCCAAGCGCTATAATACGACGGTTCCGATGATCCTCACCGCCAACGATCTGGCGGAGGAGACGGCCGTTCCCCGGGAAAAGCTGCTTTTAATTCCAAGAAAGCGCATATAAACCGTAAAAATCCCATCCGCGCGGAACAATTCCGCCGCGGATGGGATTTCTCTGCTCTTTGTTAGGAGTGAGCCGGGGCGCTTACCCGGCGAAGCGGGCCAGAAACTGGCGGGTCCGCTCCTCTTTTGGGCTGCTGATGACCTCGTGCGGATCACCCTGCTCCACAATAACGCCGCCGTCCATGAAGATCACGCGGTCGGCCACGTCCCGGGCAAAGGCCATCTCGTGGGTGACGATCACCATAGTCATTTTCTCCTCCGCCAGCTGGCGGATCACCTTGAGAATTTCACCCGTCAGCTCCGGGTCCAGAGCGGAGGTGGGTTCGTCGAAGAACAGGATCTCCGGATTCATGGCCAGAGCGCGGGCGATAGCCACCCGCTGCTGCTGGCCGCCGGAGAGCTGGCAGGGGTATGCGCCGGCCTTGTCGGCAAGCCCCATCTTTTCAAGCAGCGCCTCCGCTTCCCGCCGTACCTCGGCCGGGTCGCGTCCCATGACGGAGATGGGGGCGTCCATGAGATTTTTCAGCACGGAATAGTGGGGGAAAAGGTTGAAATTCTGAAAAACAAGTCCAAAATAACTGCGGATCTTCTTCAGGTCCTGGGCATATACCGCCCGGCCGCTCTCGTCGTTCCAGGCCGCTTTTTCGCCAAGATAGGTGAGAGAGCCGCTGTCCATGGCTGTCAAAAGCGTGGCGCAGCGCAGCAGGGTGGACTTCCCCGAACCGGAGGGGCCGATAATGGCCACCACCTCGCCCTTTTCCACGGAGATGCTGATGTCTTTGAGAACTTCCAGTGAGCCGTCAAACGTTTTTTTGACGTGCTCAAGCTCCATGACGTTCATTGCGCGCACCTCCTTAGCTGTAGTAGGCCAGAGAGCGTTCGATGCGCTCCATGGCCCAGGCCACGATGGCGTTGAAGATGAAATAAAAGACGCCCGCCACGAAAAGGGGCATGATGGTGGTCTGCGCGGCGGCGATCTGCTTGGCCACCGTGAACATCTCCGTATACGTGATGACGAACGCCAGCGAGGTGTCCTTGACCAGCGTGATGACCTCGTTGGTCACCGGAGGCAGGACCCGCTTCACCATCTGGGGCAGGATAATTTTGAAAAACGTCTGTTTTTTGCTGTATCCAAGCACCTGCGCCGCCTCGTACTGTCCCACGGGGATGGACTCGATGCCGGAGCGGAAGATCTCGGCAAAATAGGCGGCGTAGTTGATGGAGAACGCCAGGATCACCGCCACGATCCGGTAGCTGGCCGAGAGCCGGGTGCCAAAGATGTAATACGGTCCGAAGAACACCACGATGATCTGAAGCATCAGGGGCGTGCCGCGGAGAATGGAGATGAAAAACCGCATCAGATATTGCAGGGGCTTGAATTTCGACATCCGCCCAAAAGTCACCAGCAGACCCAGAGGGAGAGAGAACACCAGCGTCAGGAGGAACAGGAGCAGGGTGTTGCCCAGTCCCGCCAGCAGCTGAACGATCAGATTTGAAAGATTCATAGAACGACTCCTTGAAAACACCAAAAGGAGCGCAGAGATTGGTTGCTCCCTGCGTCCCTTTCGGATTCAGTATTCAAAAATAGACTCAGCCGTTGCGGGAGGCAAGCTGATAGTTGGCAACGCCGATATCCACCGCCACGGCGTCGTCCACGCCGGATTCCAGGTTCATAAAGGCGGTGTTGTAATCCGGGGTCTGGTCCAGCGTGGAGAAGGAGGCGGCCAGCTTGAGATTTGTGTCGTTGCTGCCGTCGCCCGGATCGTTGGTCAGCGCCGTGAGGGCGGAGGAGCCGGACTGGGTAATGACGGCCTTGCCGGCCAGATCGGACAGGGAGGTGATGCCGGAGTCGCCGCGCACAACGACGACGATGGAGTTGTCCACATACGGCCCGATCCAGGTGTAGTCGGCCTCACGGCCGGTCATGGTCATGCCGTTCCAGATCACGTCGATGTTGCCGGAATCCAGCTCCATGTCCTTGGAGTCCCAGTCGATGGGCTGAAGATTCAGCGTCCAGCCCAGACGGGAGCAGACCTCTTTGGCAAGGTCGATGTCGTAGCCCACGTAGTTGCCGTCGCTGTCCTTATAGCCGTAAGGAGGATACTCCGCGTCAAAGCCGAGGGTCAGGCTCTTGCGTCCGCTGTCGGCCGGAATTTCCGCAGCGCCGTCCGGCGTGGTGACCTTTGCCTGATCGTAGCAGACCATGTCGGGCAGGCCCTGCCCCCAAGTCTCCGTGATCTTCTGGAACGTGCCGTCCTTCCACATGGCGTCCAAGGTGTCCTTGACGGTGTTGGCAAGCGCGGTGTTGCCCTTTTTGAAGGCGATGCCGTACTGCTCGGTGGACAGGGGTTCGTCCAGCATGACGAACTTGTCGCCGCTGCCGGAGGCAGAGGCGGATGCGGATGCTCCAGCCCCGGCGCTTCCCGCGGGGGCCGTCGTCTGGCCGGAGCCGCAGGCCACCAGCGTGGCGGCCATCACGGCGGCGCACAGGAGCGCCATCAGTTTCTTCATCATTTCTTCCAATCCTCCATTCGGAACCTTCATCGTCCCGTCGTTTAATACGCTATCAGTTTACCATGCTAAATTAAAAGTGTAAATATGAAATCTGGCGCAAAAAGAGAAAAATTAGCCGGCCTGTTTTGGTGAAAGCCTACAAAATGGTTCTGCGCTCACAGCCTGTCATACTTTTTCTCCGCCGGACATACAAATAGAACACAAAACCACAGCGAAAAAAAGGACGGGATCACGCGGCGGACCGCGCGGTCATTCAAATCGGCGGGACCGCCTCCCCCGAAGCTGACCAACCGGCCGGGGGGCGGGTGCCTCCGCGCGCACGCAGCGGCATAAGCGCCTTTACCAG
>Ga0183101_1002127_pt1 | contig 14896 bp, 10 predicted proteins | sample Biomet3_FD_127790 | JGI IMG/M metagenome (GOLD analysis project Ga0183101, IMG submission 127790) | Microbial communities from bioreactor (seeded with sewage sludge) at LBNL, California, USA - Biofuel metagenome 3 | ecosystem: Engineered > Bioreactor > Anaerobic > Unclassified ... | reverse complement strand
CCTGCTTTATTAGCATCTGGAGATTTCTCTGCTATTTTAAATATATCTCCGCCTAATGTCCAAAAATCCTTGTAAGTATGACTATTTGAAATGTTCATACCTAGCGTAATAGCTACGAAAACACTTGCAACTATTGCTACTCGCTTTAAAACTTTTCTGTCTAGCAGAATTGAAAAAATAATGCTAAAAATCAATCCTACTATAACAGCAATGTAAGGTCCAAAAGATCCATTTTTAATTAAAGCAGCTGTAATAACAGAAAATATTATGATTCTAAAAATCAACTTTTGAATTGATTTTTTCTCTGTAATAAATAGCAACGATGCACTCATTATAGACATACACAAGTAATATGCATAATGATTAAATTGACAAAAGATAGACGAATCAGAGGTTAATCCCAATGTATTATTTAACTCCTTAGAATCAACAAGAGTCAATATCGATAATGCCACTGCACATAAAGTAAAAAATTCGAAAATAATCTTTATTAATCGTCTATTTCTCACTACATATCCACAACAAAAAATTCCGCAGTAAGTGAAATATGTAATGATACCTTCTTTTCTATACAATGTACCATTAAGCGAAATATTAATATTATCTGAATTCAAGCACGATATAATGCTCCAAATAAGCATCATAAACAAAAATAGATGAAATAGGTTACTTTTAATATAGTTCTGTAAAGATACCTTCTCTACTTTTGCTTGTAAAATACTTTTTGAAAAAGTGATAACTCCTAAAATACAGCCAAGAAAACCAATTGTTTGAAGTATTTCATACCAATATAGTTGTTTGAACATAAGTATATATGTTTTCTCTACATCATTTACAAAATTATTAGAAAGTATAACAATTAATGGTGATAATACCCATAAAATAAGTAGCAAGAGAGCTGACCTTTCAATTAATTGTTCTGGGATATAATTAATGAGTTCACTAACTTTAGTCATTTGACGTATGTCTTTGTAAATATTCCTTATTTTTTTACGTATATTAATCGTTGATTCCAACTTGAAACCACCTTTCAACTATTTAGTAGACCATAAATACCATCTCAATATAAATTATATAAAATTAGGCGGAGCATTATCTCCGCCTAATTTTACTTTCCGAAAATACTATGTGCATCTAATATACTAAATTAAAATTTTGCTTACCCAAACCTAGTAATAAATAATTTTAACTAAAATAAATCTGGCAACCCTTTTATTGTTAAATTTAATGGTTTAGAATTACTTGTACCCTCTATACTTGCTCCTATATTAATATTATTACCAGATTTCTTTTCTGGAGTAATTGTGTATATTATTATATATTTAGATCCACTTTCCATATTAAATCCTGTAGTGTTACTTATCGTTCCACTATTCTTAGTACTAATATCTAAATTTAATTGTTCTGGATGATTCATATCAATGCTACCATTTATAATTTTATATTTCTTGAATATTATTTGACTATCTGAAATATTAGTTTTATCTATATTCCAATCTATTACTAAATTTGATGATTTTACATCAACTATCATAGCTAGTTCTGTTGGAACTTTATCAATAACATTTAAATTACTTGCATCTATTGTATTATCACTTCTATGGTATATACCATGCTCTTGTATAGTACTATTAACAACTAAATTATCTATAATCTTTTCTTCTAAGTATTTTTTATCGGTTTTTCCTAGTACATCAAGTTGAACAAATGAAGTGTTACCTCCTTCTCCCAATTTGCATATATTATTATTATTATTATTATCTTTAACTTTATACTTTACAGTAAATTCTATAGGATCAGAGCAATAACTCCCATTAGTTAGAGTATAATAATTATTCACATCCATAACTAATTTATTATTATCTATTTTATATTCTTGTGGTAAATTATTATTTTTAACATCAACAACCTCTAAATTAGATGAAATACTTTCTTCAAGATGTACTTTTCCACTAACATTAGTATCTATAATCTTTTGAATTTTATCATATATTGCATTTATGGTATTTTCATCCTGAGCTTGAAAATAAGTTCCTTTAGCCGACTCTGCTATTTGTTTATTTTTATCTCCATTTGCTCCACTTCCAAAACCTATTACAAAAGTATTAATATTAGAATTTGCTATCTTTTCACTGGCTACCTTTTTAGCATATTTCATTGAATCTTCTCTATAATCCGGATACGGAGTTTGATTAAAATCAATATTTCCACTCCTATCTGTTTTCCAACCTGTATAATAATATTTATAATCATTATCTGAATAATAATTATCACCATAATAAATTCCATCATCCATATAATAATTTTTATTATTATCACCGCTATAAGCTTCTGCATTTCCATCAGTCATTAAAACTATATACTTATCTTTCTCATTATCCGCATTTGATGAAAGTGTATAATATGCCCTTCTTAATCCATCTCCAATATTTGTACTTCCACCAGCATCTAACTTTTTAATATATCCTTTCTGGCCTGTTAAAGAGTTAATATTATTTGAATTAATATCAACAAACCCATTAGTAATAGTAGACGCATAGTAATTATATTCTATTAAGGAAATACTTGCTTTATTTTTACCATCATTAAACTTATTAATAAAGCCATTAGCCACACTTTTCATTATATCTAATCTTGATTTTTCACCATAATACGGATCTCTATTTTCACCTACTACCCAATCCATACTTCCAGAAGTATCCATAACAAATACTATCTCTTTTTGTTTATTATTATCCTGTGAACTCGCAACAATTGGTTTAGGGGTTATAGTATACTTAACTTCGAAAGTATCTCCAGCTTTTACACTTGAAACTGATACTGTTCTATTTATATCCACCAAACTATCTGCTACATTCGAACTGCCTACTATAATCTTTTCTTCTAAGTATTTTTTATCAACTTGTCCTAACGCATCAAGTTGAACAAATGAAGAGTTACCTCCTTCTCCCAATTTGCATATATTATTATTATTATCTTTAACTTTATACTTTACAGTAAATTCTATAGGATCAGAGTAATAATTTCCATTAGTTAAAGTATAATAATTATTAACATCTATAACTAATTTATTATTATCAATTTTATATTCTTGAGGTAAACCCTTATTTTTAACCTCAACAACCTCTAAATTTGATGATATATTTTCTTCAAGATGCACTTTTCCACTAACATTAGTGTCTATAATCTTTTGAATTTTATCATATACTGAATTTATTGTATTTTCATCTTGAGCTTGAAAATAAGTACCTTTAGCTGCATCAGCTATTTGCTTATTCTTATCTCCATCTGATCCACTTCCAAACCCTATTACAAAAGTATTAATATTAGGCTTATCAGTAGAATTTGCTATTAATTCACTTGCTACTTTTTTAGCATATTCCATTGATTTTTCTCTATTGTCTGGATCAGGATTCCGATTAAAATCAATATTTCCCAACCAATCTGTTTTCCAGCTAGTAGAATCATATTGATAAGAATATCCATTGCTCATGTAATAACTTCCATTATCATCATGACTATAAGCTTCGGCCTCTCCATCCGTCATTAAAACTATATATTTCTCTTGTCCTTGAGCATTATTTGAAAGTTCATAGTATGCTTTTCGTAATCCATCTCCAATATTTGTACTTCCACCAGCCTTTAAATTATTAATATATCCATTTTGACCTGTTAATTTATTAATATTATTTGAATTAATGTTTATAAAATTATCTGTAATATTAGAAGCATAACTATTGTATTCTATTAAAGAAATTCTAGCTTTATTCTTACCATCATTAAACTTACCAATGAAGTTATTAGCTACACTTTTCATTATATCTAATCTTGATTTTTCACCATAATACGGATCTCTATTTTCACCTACTACCCAATTCATACTCCCAGATGTATCCATAACGAATACTATCTCTTTTTGTTTATTATTATCCTGTGAACTTGCAACAATTGACTTAGGGGTTATAGTATACTTAACATCAAAAGTATCTCCAGATTTTACATTTGAAACTGACACATCTCGACTCACATTCATCAAATCAGTTCCTGCATTTACATAGCTTCCTATACCAATAATTGATATCATAAAAGTAATTAATATAGTTAATGAAACCATCCTTTTATTTGCTATTTTAAATTTCAATCTTCTCCCTCCTAAAACGTTAAATTCACCTTATTTATATCTAAAAATACTGTAAAGTTCTACGTATCTAAAGTATTCTTATTCCTAAATACTGTTCTTACTTTTATTGGATATAGTATTGGTTTATTATCATAATTCCTATTTCTACTTAATGTAATAGAAAAATCAATATAAGTATTGTTAATGAGCTCAGCTTTATCTTTATGAATGATTTCCTTATTTATTGTTATATTTCCTAAATAACTTGATACTTCTTTCCCATCTATCAACATTCTTCCAGATGCATTCTCAATTTCAAATTGTTTCCTATTCCCATATTTATCATAAGAATTAATTGTTATTTTTTTCACTTCACCTGTAACTTCATTACCATCATCACCCATAATAGGTTCAATTCCAGTCGCCTGCATTCCAATATTGCTTAACTGCTCTTGAATTGCTTGTCCTTCTCTTTGTAAGTCAGATTTAATAGTTACATTCGAAATTATTTTATTACTTACGCTAAATATTGTCCATATTATTCCCAATACAACAACTGTTAACGTCATAACAATTACAAGCTCTGTTACTGTAAAGCCACTTTTCTTTCTACAACTTATCAAATCTGTCTCACATCCTTGCTTAAAATTCTATTTAACAATCTTCCATAATCTGTTTTTTATAAATTTATTAATATCGTATTGAACATTTATATTAGCCTCACTACTTGATACACCATGACTATCTTCTCTAATGTGCCCAAATACAGAATTAAAAAGTTCCACATTTGAAGCTTGTATTCTTTTTGACAAATCCGGATTATATGTTATGGTTTTTCCTTCAACTCCACTTACATTAAGGTCTCCCTCTGCAATAATATTCCCTTGAATATTAACATTACCTTCAACAGTAATATTTTTGGATGTAGCAATAAAAGCATTTAAAGTTTTGCCAGCTGAAACCTTTATGATTATACCATTATCACCATCTCTAACTATTTCATCCTTATCTCCTTCAGTAATCTTTATATTCTTATCACTAAATATAGTCTTCTCGTTATTATTTTGCTCATCAGGCACATCTGTTACATTTCCGTATTTTTCAAAAAACATCTGATTTATTTTTGTATATCCCTCATCTGCACCATCCATATACATTATATCACTCACTTCATCCTTGCCATCTCCTAGTGAGTCATATAACTCTTGTTTTTGAGCATCCGTTAGCATTGCACCTCTAACATTATATACCTTTGAAGCAAATTCTTTCTTCTTATTATTTACAACTGTACTATCAGGTGGCTTTCCATTATCTGCTTTATATTTACCACCTTCATCTACAATTATTGCTCCATAAGAATATGTGTTACTTGGCAAATGGATGCCTCCAGAATCTATATTTTTACCTTTCCAATAGTTTATGAAATATTTACTTTTATCAATAATATTAAACAATTCCAATGGCTCATCATATATAGGTTCTTCACTCGGATTCGAAGGATCCGGAACTGCGTATGCTATATAATTTCCTCTAACCCCTGTAGATTCACCTGTACTATACCCATTTGCCGTATTTATATGAGCTACTCCCATAATATACGCTTCCGTATTAATTGTGATACTAGAACCTGTATGTTCATTAACTATAATACTACTGGATATTCTTCCTAGAGGCTTATCACTCGTTCCTACACTTCCAGTCGTATCACGCTTTCTATCATTAACTCCATAAAACCTATCCATTGTGATACTTGTAGCATCTGCATTCAAAGTAATGTCATTATCTACAGTTACATTTCCTCCATTGTTATTATTTATTTTAACTTGTAATGATGAGTTCTTTGATGGAGTATCAGTTGCTCTTTCACTTCCTGCATAAACATTCATTGCGTACAAATTTCCATTAATGATTGTATTTACATTATTCCTGAGATTAAAAGTTTTTCCCGTAACAACATCCCCAGTAAATGTAACATTTTTACTAGAACCAGCATCTAAAACTATTCCACCATTGTATTTATCATATGCTCTTGTCTGCACACCTGCATCTATATCGTCATATCCATTTCCTTCAACAAATATATTTCCATTAACAACAAAGTTAGCATCAGTAATCTTCATATTTCCACCAATAAGAAGTGCATTATCATTCAAAAATGTGTACTTAGGTAATTCCACATTACTCTCACTAAATGCAACATCTTTGTAGTCTGGAACTGTCACTTCATATATTGATTGAAGCTTTCTTTCAGTAGTTCCATTAGTATCTCTAGTGCTAAATTTAGAAGTTATTTTTATGGTATATTTTCTAGTTGAATACTCTCTTCCATTTTGTGAATCTGCATCTATAGTTTCATATGTTATTCCTCCATTATCTTCCTCAGTTTCATTATCTACAAAAAGGGATATACTATTATTTCCCTCTGTATTAAATATTACGTCTTCATATCTTTCACTCTTAGTAATTTTATTAACATCCTTAATATATTCTTTATATTTAACACATTTTCTAAGTTCATCTTTATTTGCCACGGTATTTATTTTACTTATATCTTCTTGCGGTTCATTCATATATACAAAATCATTAAAATTTGTTTTAAAACAAGCATCAATTGCTGCATCTTCTTCTATTTTAATTTGTTTATTTAACGAATCTATTTGTTTATTTTTTTCTTTTATTTGCTCCTCTTTCCTATCCGAATTACCGTTTCTTATATCTTTTATATCATTCTTCAAACTGGCTACTTGATCTTTTAAATCTTTTGCAACATTTATAATAAAATCATCACTTAACTTAAAAATTTCTACTTTGTTAACTCCATAAGTGGCTGCTGCGTCAAAAGTTTTTACAAGTATATCATAAGCTACATCCAAACCTGATTCTGATGAATATAAATTTTTTATTCTGGTACTCTCTGTCATCCTCATTTTATAATCACCAACAGTCATAGATACCATGGCTGTTCCTACTGTAATTAAAAGAAATGATAGAATTGCTACAGAAACTAAACTTGATCCTCTTTTTTTTCTCATCATATTTTATCACCTCCTAATTAATATTTATATTCTGACTAGTCTTACCAGTAAAAATAACCTTGGTTTCACCATTTGTTGTTTGAGTTATTACAACATCTATATCATACAATTCTCCTAGTCTATTAGAACTACTTGTACGATTATCAAATGTTCTAACATTCCCCATTTTAGTATCTACACTTACATCTAAGTCCATTGATTTTTGCAAACATATATTTAACGGAACGTCGTCTTGATTATATACACTTACTTTAAAACTTCTTAACTTTGTCGGGTCTGTCTCTCTTGAAACTTTGTAATCATCAAAATTTAGAGTTAACTTTATTTGATTATCTTTCTCCTCATCACTTACTTCTAATTCGCCAGAAAGTTCATTACCATCTTTATCTTTAATTACATTATTGTCCCTATCTTTAATTACTATTAACTTTTTATTTCCTTCAGTCTTAGTATTTACTACTAAATTTAAAACATCTTCTGAATCAGTATAATGTAATATTCCTTCTTTTTCACTATTTAATCCAACTGTTAAAGTTCCAAGTGTAGTAGGACCACTTAAATTAACACTAAAATCACTTGTTGCAATTGACGTTACTGTTTTATCAAGATTTATTGAATTATTCTTTGTTATTGAAACTTTAGCTTCATAACCATTTCCAATATCCTTTGTCACTTCACGTTTACCACTTTCAGGATTTATTGAAGTTGGACTTACTGTATCACCAATCTTGATTCCTGTAATATTTCCGCCATCTATAACTGGATATATATCTTCATTCTTAATTTCCTCAAATAATTCCTGTCCTTTAAGTGATGCCGTTTGTTTTATTTCTCCACTTTTATTATGATTCATAGTCGATATTATCATAGAATATATTGGAGTCATTAATATTGCAAGTAACGCAAAACTTATTATCATTTCTACTAAGGTAAATCCGCCATGTTTTTTAGACTTCTCTCTCATAAATTTCACCTACTTTTGATTGACACTTATATTTTTACTATCTCCATCAATCGAAACTCTTGGATCACTTATATCATCTCCGCTTATATCTACTTGTACAAGTTTATCTGTATTATTAATTATCTTTAATTTTAGTCCAGATTTATCATTTGATGTGACTCTGCTTTCACTTGATATACCTAAAACTATATTTTCACTATTTGGTACAAATTCATTACCTAAATCATTATAATTTATAGGGATTTTATCAATGTTTGTTTTATATTTATAATAATATTTATCATCCTTTTTAGTCAGTATCATTTCCGCACTTAATTCACTATTACCATCACCATAAGCATACGTAGTTCTCAATTCATCATTAGCCTTACCTATCATAACTGTTGGTAATTCTGAAGTAGATGACTTTACTCCAACCATAAAATCACTAATATCAGTATTTGATTTTATTCCGGTTCCAGCGGCACTTCCTACATTAAAAGGTTGTGATTTTCCATAGGTATTATTTAAATTCCACTTTAAATAGTTCTCTATATCTTCATCTATCTTAGGAATAGAGTATATAGTCATACTTAATGAACCTGTTACTTCTTCTAAGCTTTTTTCATTTATACTAATATTACTAACAGGTATTTTTCTATTATATTCTCCAAGAGAATTCAAAAATTTGATTACCGCATCATAACCACCCTTAAAACTCAAATTAATTTTGAGTTGAGCTACGGTATTTGAATCGCTTTGTTTTTTACCTTTTGTAGAATTTGAGTTGCTATTATTATTTATATTAGAAACATTATTATCAGAATTTGTTACAGTTTCATTATTTGAATCAGAATCTTTATTATTTTCTTCTTTGTTTACATTATTCTTTTCGTCTTTTTCTTTCCCATATTTATGGTTATATTCATCTGCATCTTTTTGCAAAGAGCTTTCAGGTAACTCTTTATCTTTTTGTGATGCTTTTATTGATTCTACTCCTTTAACTTCTACTGTTTCAAATGTCATTCCACCTTCTAATCCGCTATCTTTCATTAACTTATCTAGTTCTAATATTATATGCTCTTGACTTATTGTGGGATACAATGGATTAGCTTCACTTGTTATCTTCGCATTTAATACTTTTACCTTACTTTTTTGGAGCTCTATAGAATCTATAGTTTGCATAGCCTTATTGTACTTTTCTTCAACTTGATTTTTAGCCTTAGTTTTTTCTTCTACCGCCTTACTAAGTGCTGTATAACCAAATTGGTAATATAAAATTCCTATGGCGAAAAAACCTAAGATAAGTAGCATTAGCTTCTCTCTTTTACTTATTTTCATATTATTTAACCTCCTTTAACACACAAGTAATATCAAAGGAATAATCTTCACCTACTGCACTTCCATTATTTATGTTTATTATATGGACACTTTTTATTTTAGATAAACCTTTTAAATTATGCTCAAATTCACTAACAGCTTCCCTAGTATGTGAAACTGCACTTATTGTTAAATCATAACCTTCTATTTTAAAACTCTTAAATGAAACATCACTTGGAATAGTACTAGATATATCATTTAATAAATCATCTGTTACAATATCATTCTTTTCAACGGAACCTGCAACATCTGCTAATTTGTTTTCATATTTGCTCAAAGTCTCTATTTGTCCATTTATTTCATCAGCTTCTTTAAGTTTTTCCTGCATATCTGATGCATTTAATTTTTCAGTATAATTTTTTATTTGACTATTTAAAGTGAAAATTTTAACTGAATTTATAATAATTGTTGTTAAAATCACTAAAGTTAATATTCCATAAGCTATATAAAAGTATATTTTTTCATCCTTTTTTTCTTGATTTTTTCCCTGATAATAACTAAAAAAGTTTATATCTTTCACTTCTTAATCTCTCCTCTACAATCTTATTATTGAACCTATTGCATTAATAAAATTGTCGATAGATTCATATGCCGCATTAGTAGTGTTAAAATCTATTTTAGGTATGCTCTTAATTCTTACTACTCTTATTGATAGCTTCGATGTCATATATCCGCACAATCCTTTAATCTTAGATGTACCCCCGTAAATAAATATCTTATCTACACCAATTCCCATATTTTTATTTTTATAAAATTGTATTACTTTTTCTATTTTATCAATCCAGTCATCAATTTCGTTTATTATGACTTTATTTTGAGTATCAAGCCTATCTTCTTTTAGGTTTATATTTCTCTCTTTGTATTGTTCAATCTCATCTTCCGAAAGATTTAGCACTTCAACTAATATTTCGTTAAGATCAGTCCCGCCTGTTTTTATTATTCTTGTAAATTGCAAAATTCCTTCATTATATATGTTAACATCAAGACTCGTTGCTCCCATATCTATAAAAACAACTGATTCTTTAGAATTATATTCATATTCATTAATAGCATCTATATAATTAATTAACTTGTTTAATGCATTATAATTAACATCTAACGCATATGGCTTTAAATTTAATGCTTCTAAAAGCTCATAATATCCCCTAGCCATTTTTTCAGGATACGCTATAGCACGAACACTTAGCTTTTTAGTATCTTGAAATTCTTCTTCACCTAAAATATTAGTTTGAAGAACATAGTCGTCTAAATTTATAGGTAAGTATTGTTGAATCTCATACCTAACTACAGTTTCAATTTCATCATTCTCTACTTGTGGTATCATAAGCTCTCTATTTATAATCGAAGTAGAATTATTTGTACATATTCCTTCTTTAGCAGTTATGGAATTTTCCGATAAAACTTGCTTCAACTTAGAAATAAGGGCTTCTTGATTAACTATTGCTCCATCTAAAATTGCTCCCTTAGGTGTAGCAACCTCTATAAATTTATTAATAGTTAAATTCTCCTTATAATAAATTCCTTCAACTATCTTAGTGGTTTTATTTCCAATATCAAAAGCCACTACTTTTCTCTTTTTCTCTGACTTTTTAAAATACTGCTTCTTATTTTTATTGTTATTTTTCAACAATTTAGCTTTGATATCTTTAATATCAAGATTCATTAATTCTTTAATTTTGTTAAAATCTAATTTTCTCTTAAATTCGCCACTATTGCTAAAATGAATTTTTTCTTTTATTCTATTCATTATTTCCCCCACCTATTTACCCTTATATTTTAAGTGTATAGAGTAAAGTGTAAAGCTTATTTTAGCTTTACACTTTTCAAAAATAAATTAATCTGATGTCATTTATTTATGATACAAATTTCCCGTTTGCTTTTGGATATATTTCATCTGTTCCATCACCTACTGTTATATCTCCATTACTTTCAATAGTAACAACAAATGCCTTCTTAGTAACTTTAGTTGTTGGCCAATTGTCTGTCCCACCATCCAACTTCCCTGCAATTGCAGTTTTAGTTGTATCAGTACCAGAATTAGTTCCAAGTAAATTTTGGTTATCAGTAACAGCTTGTGCTGCTATTCCCGAAAGATTTTTGGCTGTAGCTATATCGGCTGTAACATTAGATTTTTTTGTTATTTCTCCAAACTTAGGAATAGCAATTGCAGCTAATATTGCAATAATAGCAATAACGATAATTAATTCTACTAAAGTAAACCCTTTCTTCTTTTTCTTTGATAGTTCATTCATTTTTCTGATTGATAAACTAGTCATATTAATTCCTCCTAATTTTTATATAATTTATATTTTATAATCCACTGTGTTTTACACGTGTATTATTTTAACTTTTTTAAATTTTAGTATAACTATCATACATTGGAAGCATTACAGACATTATAATAAATCCAATTACAAGTCCCATTATTACTATCAAGATCGGTTCCATTAATGCAACTGTTGCCTGTATTGTAGTTTCCAATTCCTCGTCATAAAAATCTGCTGTTTTATTTAAAATTTCATCAATAGACCCTGTTTCCTCTCCAATTTTTATCATTGAATAAAGCATTTCTGGAAATATGCCTGTCTCTCTCATCGAAGTATTTAATTCTTCACCTTTAACTACTCTTTCTTTAACCTTTTTTAACGCTTTTTCGGCTATTTTATTTTCCACAACTTGTGAGACAATATCTATTGCATTTATTAGAGATAATCCGCTTGCTAATAATGTAGATAAAGTTCTTGTAAACCTAGATACTATAACCATCTCAGTAAACTTTTTTATTATTGGAAGTTTAAGCTTTATTCTACTTAAAACAATTGAACCATTTTCTGTATTAAAATAATATTTTATACCAACAAAACTTAATATTATAAAAACTATAATCCATATAAAGTTTTCTTTTAAAAAATCTCCGCTGCCAAGTATAAGCCTTGTGGACCATGGCAATACTGTTCCCGTTTGTTCAAATATCCCTTTAAATGTTGGCATAACATAAGTTAGTATAAACACAACTGCCACTACTGCTACTAAGCTCAATATGATTGGATAAATCATAGCATTCTTCACTTTATTATTTATTTTATTTTCCTTCTCGTAATGAGTTGCCATTCTTTGCATTATACTAGTTAGTGTACCACTAGCCTCACCAGCTTCAACCAAGCCAACTAAAAGTTCTGGAAATATCTTTTTTTGTTTCTTCATTGCTTCAGACAAGACTCCACCTTTTTGAACTTCTTGTTCAATTTCCACAATTGCTTCCTTTAGTTTTTTCTTCTGAGTTTGCTTAGATAATATATTTAAGCAAGTTAATATAGGCACTCCAGCATCTAGCATAGTATAAAATTGCCTACAAAAAATTGAGATATCTTTAATCTTAACCTTATCATTGAATTTCAATTCTATTTTACTGCTTTCAATTACTTCCTCTACCATTAAAGGATAATATCCATTTGAGGATATAAAATCTATTACTTCCCCCTTAGAATCTGCTTCACGCATACCTTCAATTTTTTCTCCATCTGCATTCATTGCTCTGTATTTAAAATTGGCCACTTCTATCCCCCCAAAAATTAGTATGAATAAATAATATCTGTCTATTCCTTAGTCATCGCTATTGTTGCAAGCTCATCCATCGTCGTTATACCTTCTATAACTAACTTCCTGCATTCAGCAACTAATGTATTCATTCCATTTTTTATTGATATATCCCTAAGTATATCTGAGTCTTTTCCTAGATTAATAGCTTCTCTATGTTCCCTTGTAATTTCCATTACCTCATACACACCAGTTCTTCCAACATATCCTGTGTTATTGCAATATCCACATCCTCTACCTTTATTTAAAATTATCTGCTTGTCCTTATCAATTCCAAGGATTTCTTTTTCATATTCCGTAGCTTCATATGGAGCATTACAATTCATACATACTTTTCTAACTAATCTCTGAGCTACTATTCCAACTACTGACGTAGCAACTAAATATGGTTTTATTCCCATATCAACAAGCCTTATTATAGATGACGGAGCATCGTTTGTATGAAGTGTACTTAAAACCAAGTGACCTGTTATAGCCGCTTTAGTAGCAATCTCTGCTGTTTCGTTATCTCTAATTTCACCAATCATAATTATGTCTGGATCTTGCCTTAATATACTTCTAAGTCCACTTGCAAAAGTTAATCCGGCTTTATTATTTACACTCACTTGATTTACTCCGTTTAGCGTATATTCAACGGGGTCTTCTACAGTGATTATATTTATTTGATCATTATTTAATTCGCTTAAAATTGTATACAAGGTTGTAGACTTACCACTTCCTGTAGGTCCTGTAACTAATACTATTCCATGTGGATTTGAAATAATTCTATCTATTTTCTCTAGATTTTCATTACTCATTCCTAGTTTATCTCTGCCTATATTTCCCATAGATTTGTTAAGGATTCTTATAACTATTTTTTCGCCATTAACTACTGGAAGTATTGAAACTCTAAGATCTACCTCTTTTCCTCCTACACTAGTCATTATTCTTCCATCTTGCGGTATTCTTTTTTCTGCTATATTTAATCCTGCAAGTATTTTTATTCTCGTTACTAGCGGACCTAAGCTTTCTATGTTAATAACATTTACAGTCTGTAACTTACCATCTATTCTATATCGTATTCTCACTTCATTTTCAAATGGTTCTATATGGATATCTGATGCATTTAGTTCTATTGAGTTCTTAAATAAGTACTCTACCATTTTTACAACCGGAGCATTCTTAACAGTATCCATTTCATCTATATTAACTTTTAAATTCTTTGCTTCAGAACTTTCTTTTGAAAGTTGTTGAGCTGCCAAGCTAACCTGCTGACTGCTATAATATATTTCTATAAACTTTTTTATGTCATCCTTTTTAGATATGTATGATTCTATTTCGAACCCAGTAGATATTGCAACGTCATCTATTGCATATATATTTAATGGGTCAGATAACGTAACCTTAATTTTATTATTTTCAAATCCGAATGGTATCAGGTTATATTTATCGCATAAATTTTTAGGAATTATACTTATAGCTTTTTTATCAAAATTTATTGTATTTAAATCTACTTTTTTAATTCCTGTCTGCTGTTCTATTGCTTCTATTATATCTTCTTCAGTTATAATCTTACTATCAAGTAGTATTTCTCCTAGCTTCTTCCCTAGTGTCCTTTGAGACTTTAATGCTTCTTGCAATTGATATCCTGTAATTTTTCCCGCATTTACAAGAATGTTACCTAGTCTTCTTTTTTCAGTTGCCATTCTGAGTCTCACCTTTCCCTATTAATTATATTAGGCGTTTGCGAAACGCCGCAACCCGCAGAAATGCGGGATATTTTTTTAGCAAAATAAAATAACTCCTCACTGATTTATGGTAAAATTGAATTGCCTAAAAACA
>Ga0183101_1000510_pt1 | contig 14896 bp, 15 predicted proteins | sample Biomet3_FD_127790 | JGI IMG/M metagenome (GOLD analysis project Ga0183101, IMG submission 127790) | Microbial communities from bioreactor (seeded with sewage sludge) at LBNL, California, USA - Biofuel metagenome 3 | ecosystem: Engineered > Bioreactor > Anaerobic > Unclassified ... | reverse complement strand
CGCCGGGAAAATATCGCAACCATCGTCTCATTTTCTTTTATGCCCTCGACCGGCCCAAGAGGTTTGAAGACATTATTTTTATACACAACTTCGATCGCCTTTGTCATACCCGCACTACACTCCCCTGTGGCAGTTATGTTTACCATTACATTTTACGGTAAATAACCTATTGGTTCGAAGTATATCCTGAGTATCCCATATCCCATCAGGATCCTGCATATGACAAACCCGGAAGATTAAAGATCGCGGATCTATCGATAATCCCGTGTCAGATTACGGCATACCGGACACTCCATAGCAGGAGGGTTTTCCGGGCACCAATTAAGGTCGGATTCCCCGGATCTTGCCCAAAACCAACCGCGATCCCTCTAAAACCGACATGAGTTCCGGGTGTTTTGGGATATTACCGTCGAAGGAAATATCGCCTAATAGCAGCGTTCTGGCAGTCTGGTTTTTTAAGGACAGGCTGGAGGATGCAGATCTGATAAAAAGAAGATATGGGGATCCGGCAAGGTACCCCCGACCGGAGCGTCTCGGGGGGATACGCTATTTCGGACCCGTATTGAACCCGGATTTCCCACATTTCTCACCGATCCGACCGCGATCCCTCTAAAACCGACATGATTTCAGGGTATTTTTGGGTTTTTACCATCGAACAAAATATCACCTAATAGCAGCGTTCAGGAAGCCGGGTTTTTTTAAGATGGGCAGGGGGATGTGGATCCGATAGAACGATGATACGGGTTCCGGGTTACGGAATCCCCCGAGAGAGGATACGGACAGGCAACAACTTACCAGACTCCGACAGCTTCCGAACATAGGGAATAGTCGCCTCCGAACTCTGGGGGAGGGGTCGGACCGGTCCTGGCACCGGTACCGGGTCGGCAAAGATTCCCTCTCACCCTGCGGGGATGAAAAGATCCACGGCGCCGGTAACAAAATGCCGCAGACAGTACAGCCCGGTCACAAATAACTCCCGATGAGATCTTTTTTAAGATGCCACGGAGGCGATCCAATAATGATCCGAGATCCCGTGTCTGTTTGTCAGGGAATGTGCCCACGGAAACGGGTGAACAGCTCCCGACCGCAAAAATTCCTGCAACCGGTTCAGAAAGATGCAGATCCAGCCAGACAGTTTACACCGGATATTTCCGAAACCGGGTGATATCCCCTCCCACCAGAGATAACCTGCCTTCGCTGGGATTTCCATAGACTCCTTCATTCCTAAAAAAAAGGATCCAAACCCTCATGTACGTGTGGCACGATACCCTCAACCGGGAACGGGAATGCAGGTGAAGATATGACAGGTACCATCGGCGTCCTGACCGGGGGCGGGGACTGTCCGGGGCTCAATGCCGCGATCCGGGCGGTCGTCCGCAGCGGGATAAAACAGGGTTACACCGTCACCGGCATCAGGAACGGGTGGCTGGGGCTCATTGAAAACAACACTGTACCGCTGACAGACCGGTCGGTCTCCGGGATCGTTTCCCGGGGAGGGACGATCCTCGGGACCTCACGGACCGATCCTGTCGCATATCCTGAGGGAGTAACAAAGATCCGTCGGGTCATGGAGTCCCAGGGGATCGCTTCGCTTGTCGTTATCGGAGGCGACGGAACCCTGGGGGCGGCCCACGAAATCTCTTCCCTTGGCATCCCGCTGGTCTGCATCCCCAAGACCATCGACAACGATATCCTCGGGACCGACCGCTCGATCGGCTTTGACACCGCGGTATCTATCGTCACCGAATCTCTCGACCGGCTCCATACGACCGCCGAATCCCACCACCGGATCATGGTAGTCGAGGTGATGGGAAGGAGCGCCGGATGGATTGCCCTTGCCGCAGGGATGGCCGGGGGTGCCGATGCCATCCTTGTCCCGGAGGTCCGGGTCTCCATGGACCGGCTCTGCCAATCGCTGAAAGCCCGGTACGATGCAGGAAAACGATTCTCGATTGTCGTTGTAGCCGAGGGGACCCGGCACGAGGATATCGCAGGGACAATTGTACCGCTCTGCGACCGCGACGAATGCGGCCATGAAAAATTTGTCGGCATCGGGAACGTGCTCGGGAAAGAACTGGAAAAGAGGCTTGAGATCGAAACCCGCGTCACCGTGCTCGGCCACGTCCAGCGCGGCGGAAGCCCGACGGCATTTGACCGTATTCTTGCCACGCGCCTCGGGATCGCTGCCATCGACCGGATCCACAACGGGGAATTCGGGTGCATGGTCGGAGTACAGGGAAACAGGATCGTTTCCGTGCCGCTGGAATCCATCGTGCACAGGCCAAAAGGGATCGACACCGAGGATTATATCCGGGCTGGAATTGCAGCCGGTTGGACGGATGGATCGGACACATAACCTGCTTTCGCCAGATTCACGAAAACGTGTCCGGAAGATCCGTTTTCCATGAATAGCCTTGGCATGGAAATTGTCTATTGTAAAAAACAACAATAAGGGATTGCGGGTTTACCCCGGGATATCCATGAATCCCTATGAATACCCCAGCGCGTGCATGATCTGGGGAAGGGTAAATGCCAGGACAAGGACCAGCAGCATGGCGTAGCTGACCATGAGGACAATCGATCCTGAATATTTCATGAGACCGCGGGGTTCGAGGATCCGCTCCACGCTCTCCTTGAAGATATACCCGCCGTCAAAGGGCACCAGCGGCAGGGCATTGCACAGGCCTACCGTGATGTTGAACCAGGCACACCAGAAGAGGATCTGGATAACCTGCCAGTAGCCGGGGAACGGGACGCTCCAGGCAACGGCATTTGCCGAATCATTGACAAGGATCAAAAACTGCCCCCATCCACTTGGATCGAGGATCACGTAGACCGGGACTGCCAGCATGGCAATAAATCCGAGCGGGCTTGCAAATCCATTAAAGATCCTCTTGATCCCGGCAGAATCATAGTAGGTCACACCCATGAACCCGCTCTGGCTCTCTCCTGCATCCTGCGGCCGTGAGGTCAGCGTGAGCTGGTGCGATGAGGATATCCCGTCTTTTTCTGTGACAATCACGACCTGATCCCCGGGATGTGTGGTGTTGAGGATCGTAGACACCCCATCGATCGTAGTCACCGGGATGCCGTTGACACTAAGGATCACCGAATCGGCGACGATGCCAGCCTGGTCCGCGGGATAATCCTTGTACACGGTGTTTACCATGGGTGTCTGGAGCGGCACTGCCATGCCAAGGAGAAGGACGAGCATGACAAAACAGGCAAAACCCGCCACCATGTTGTTGGTAATACCGGCTCCGAGCATCCGGATCTTCGGCAAACCATGGAGTTTCTCAAACTCGGTCTCATCCGGTTCGACAAAAGCTCCTATCGGGATAACGCACCAGAGAACCCCGATAAAACTGACCTTGAGTTTCTCCACCCGTGCAAGGATCGCGTGGCCGAATTCATGGATTGCCAGCGTGAAAAAGAGGGCCAGCCATACGGCAATGGTAAACGGGATAAACTGGTTTACCCCGGGGATCACAAGGATATTCCGCGGATCGTTGACCGCAGTGGGGTGCTGGGGAGTGACCACGTTGCTGTACAGGGCAAGAACGAGCAGGACCACCATTGCAACCGAGACAAAGATGACAATGACAGCGCCGATAGTCCCGTACACCCGGAGGAACCGGTGGAACCGGGTAAAGCGGTCGAAGAATCCCACACGCCGGCTCCGTAGCGCCATGATCGGGCCGTAGAAAACAATATGATCGGCCCAGAGTTTTTTTGAATGAATATAGTACGCGATAACGGCGTAGACAACCACAAGGGCGACAAGGATCAGGATCCAGTCCATCCATATCAGTTGGCATGGCGAACCTGATAAAGGAATGGAGGTTTATAAAAGAGGGCAAAATGCGGCTGAAACCGGGCGATTTTTAAAAAAATGCCGCAAGGCTGCTCTGGGACTTTTTCCCGATCAGCGCGCTTACGGTCTTCCAGCTTTTGCGGGCTATGGGAGGAGGCACGCGGTGCTCATCGATGTATGCGGAAAGGAACGCGATGGTGACCGGGTCGGACGGGTACCCGCTCCCGATATCGCCGTACTTTTTGGCGAGTTTTGCGATCTCCCGGTCCCGGGTGACCTTGGCGATAATGCTTGCCGCAGAAACCACCGGGAACCGGGCATCGGCATGGTGCTCGGATACGATCTCGCAGGGTTCGGCAAGATGGCTCTTTACGGTCTCGGCATACCGGAGCGGGTTCACATCGCATGCATCGACATACGCGGTATCCGGGGCAAGCGCGGCAATCACCTGTGCATGGGCCCGGGCAACGATGGCGTTCATCGTCATCTCGCGCCGGGTGCTGTCGATCTCTTCGGCCGGCAGGATGACGATGGCGGTTTTGCACCGCTTTTTTATCAAAGGAAAGAGCCGTTCGCGTTCGGCCGGTGTGAGCAGTTTGGAGTCCTTTACCCCGAGATCGGCAAGGATTTCAGCAGAACGTGCCTTCACTCCTGCTACTACCATCGGCCCCAGCACCGAGCCTTTCCCGGCTTCGTCAACCCCGCAGATCACGTTACCTAAGGTCTGTTGCGCAAATTATTTCAATGGCGATGATGGTAACCGGTAGACATGTATATTATCATCGTGGGGCTCGGCGGCATCGGACGCAGCCTTGTCAAACAGGCGGTCGAACACGGCAACAACGTTGTGGTTATCGACCACGAGGAAGCCCGGTGCAGTGAGATCCTTGAGCACTACGATATCCTGGCAATCACCGGCAATGCTACGGACAAGTCCACGCTCGAAGAGGCCGGGATCGACCGGACCGATGCTTTTGTTGCGACTACAAGTGACGATGCAGTCAACCTGATGACCTGCTGGCTTGCAAAACGGTTCCATGTCCCTACCGTGGTCGCGATTGTGAACCAGTCAGCCCACGCGGAATTTTTTAAGGAAGTCGGGGTCCGTATCAGCGAGAACCCGGACGACCTGGTCGCCTCGCGTCTTTATTACTGGACCGAGAACCCGCAGCTCCAGCAGCTCGCCTCAATCCCCGGCGGCAGTATCTTCGAGATCGTTGCGGATGAAGGAGCACCGATCGTCGGCCATGAGATCCACGAACTAAAAGTAAAGGACTTTGTCTTTATCGCCATCAGGAGAGTCGGGGGATCGCTCATTATCCCCAGCGGCAACGTCAGGATCCAGGCCGGCGACACCTTCACGGTATTTACCAAAAAAGAGGCCGAGGACGATTGCCTGCGGCTCTTAAACAAACAGTTAAAAAAATCAGCGGAGTGAGGCCGCAAGCGTCCCGAGCTCCACGAGCAGTTTCGGGTTGGCCTTCAGTAACTCTTTTACGAGCGAGAGCGTGGAGAACTCTTTTAAATCGAGCTTTGAGACCGAGTGGATGATTGCATTCATCTTCTCATCGGACTGCTTGATCATGTACTCCTTGATGTGGTAATTGCGTTCGATGGTTTTACCCATCGGGGATGCCCGCCATGCCTTGTCGTATGCCATGAGCGCTTTTTTCGAGGTATCGCCCTTTGCAATGCAGGCCGCTGCGGTCTCTGCAGCGAGTTTACCGGTAAACATCGCATTGTAGAGGCCGCCGCCGGTCAGGGGATCGACAACCCGGGCCGCGTCGCCGGCAAGCATCAGGCCGTCGGCAACCGTACAGTCAAGCGGACGGCAGACCGAGACGCCGCCGACAATACACTCAATGATCTTGCCGTGCGGGAACTTCTGTTTCACGAACTTGTCGAGGTAGTCTTTTGCCCGGTGACCCTTGCCGCTCTTCTTGCCGGAGATCCCGATACCCACGTTTGCCGCCCGTTTGCCCTTCGGGAAGACCCAGAGGTAGCCTTCGGGAGCGACCTCGTTACCGATATAGAAGATCGTTGCATGCGGGTTTATGTCGATGTCGGCCATCACGTACTGGACCGAGCTCATGATCTCCCGGACCGGGACTGTCGTATCGATGCCGGCCCACTTGGCAAACTTGGACTCTACACCGTCTGCAGCGATAACGACTTCCGCGTTGACCTTCTGGACGTTGCCGCAGTACTCGAGCTGGGCGCCCTTGACGCGTCCGTCCGACATCAGCGGGGCCGAGGCCCGGGTCTTGACAAAGACATCAGCACCGGCTTCTGCCGCCTGCCAGACCAAATCCCGGTCAAAGACCTTGCGGTCGAGGATGTAACCCACTTTTCCCCCGGCCATGGAGGATTCGAGCGTCATCTCAAAGCCATCGGGAGCGACAACAACCGCTCCGGTCATATCCGCAGAGATCCAGCGCGGGTCAGGCGCGATGAACTCGGCAAGGGCTTCCTTTCCGATGCCTTCCGCACATCGGACCGGGGCGCCGATTGCGGGGCGTTTCTCTACAAGACAGACCGAGAGCCCTTTTTGCGCTGCAGTCCTGGCAGCGATGGCACCGGCCGGGCCGCCCCCGACAATCAGTATATCGTATTTACTTTTCATGCACGACCTCCAGCGCACCAAGCGGACAGACCTTGGCACAGATACCGCAGCCCGTGCAGTTTTCTTCAACAGAAAGGTATGCGTCGATCAGTTCCAGTGCGCCTTCAGGGCAGACTGATACACAGCATCCGCAATACCCGCAGATATCCCGGTGTACGTTGAGCATTGATCGAATATGTTGGAGGCCGGTTTCATTAATCTTTACGGCTTGTTCCCCCGGACGGCAGGAGACAGGCCGGAGGGAGTACTGAATCAAATTGGAATCTTTTAAATAGAATTACTAGGAAACCTACTTCCTGCTACTCGACCAGGCACCAGTTACGGCTCACACGGGCAAGTCCGTCCCTCTTTCGTATGCGTAAAAAAAGCCTGTAGGGTAAAAAGGTGACCAGATGGCACAAAAGACCACGATACCAAAGGTGACAAAAGAGCAGGTCAGCTCGGTTGGCTCCCTCATAAAAAAGAAGGATCTCAGGATTGTTGATTTCAAATTCAACGATCTGCCGGGCCTCTGGCAGCATTTCTCCATCCCGGCCCAGGAACTCGCAAAGGAAACCGATCCCAGTTCCGGCATCTGGACCGAAGGGATTGGCTTTGACGGTTCTTCGATCCGGGGGTTCCAGAAGATCCAGGAGTCCGACATGGTCCTTTACCTGGACCCGTCGACTGCCGTTGTTGACCCGGTCTGCGAAGTCCCTACGCTCTCCATCGTCTGTAACGTATTTGACCCGATCAACAAGGAAGCCTACAGCCGTGACCCGAGATACATTGCCCAGAAAGCGGAGGCATACCTCAAGACCACCGGAATCGGTGACGAGAGTTTCTGGGGACCCGAGTACGAGTTCTTCCTCTTTGACAATGTAAGGTATTCCCAGACCGTAAACGAAGGATTCTACTCGGTCGACTCGGTCGAGGGTATCTGGAACTCCGGCCGCGATGAGGAACCGAACCTCGGGTACAAGATCCGGCACAAGGAAGGATATTTCCCGGTCCCGCCGCACGACTCGCTCCAGGATGTCAGGAGCCACATCATCAACAAGATGATCGAGACCGGCATCCCGGTTGAAGTGCACCACCACGAAGTTGCAACCGCAGGCCAGAACGAGATCGATATCCGGTACAACTCGCTTGTGAAGCAGGCCGACAACTGCCTGATGTACAAATATATCGTGAAGAACATGGCCCAGCAGTTCGGTATGGTCGCGACCTTCATGCCAAAGCCCCTCTTTGGCGACAACGGTTCCGGCATGCACACCCACCAGTCGATCTGGAAGGGTGGAAAGAACCTGTTCTTCGATGCAAAGGGCTACGGCATGATCAGCCAGACCGCCAAGTACTACATCGGCGGTCTCCTCACCCACGCCAATGCGCTCATGGCTTTCTGCGCCCCGTCCACCAACTCCTACAAGCGTCTCGTTCCGGGGTACGAAGCCCCGGTCAACCTTGTATACTCGCTCCGGAACCGGTCGGCAGCAGTCCGGATCCCGATGTACACCGATAACCCCAAGACAAAGAGGATTGAGTTCCGTCCGCCCGACCCGACGTGCAACCCGTACCTCTCGTTCTCGGCCCTCCTGATGGCAGGTATCGACGGTATCAAGAAGAAGATCGACCCGGGCAAGCCGTTCGAGGGCAACACCTACCAGCTCGAAGGCAAGGCGGCAAAGAAGCTCCCGACCGTTCCCGGCTCCCTCGAACAGGCCATCGATGCGCTCGAAAGCGACCACAAGTTCCTGCTCGAAGGCGGCGTATTCACGCAGGATGTCATCGACACCTGGATCGAGCTCAAGCGTGCAGAGATCGACGCAGTCCGTCTCCGCCCCCACCCGTGGGAGTTCCAGCTCTACTTCGATGTGTAAAACACATTTCCCTTTTTTTTTTGAACTTTTGAATTTTTTGCTCTGCAGAAATCCCGTATTTTACAATAATGCAGCCCCCCCTCACGCCAGCCCTGCCCCCGTGGGGGGCGGGGGCGTATGCGATGATGCTGTATTACCTAAGTGGGGAGACTGTCCTGAGTACAGGTAATACCGCACTATCGCAATTGGGGATGCCCCTAGCGTGCGGGGGCGCTAGCCTCCAAGAGCGTTGGTCTGTTTCGTTTTATGATTTCTACAGAGCAGAATTTTTTTAGAAATCCGCAGGCAATTTTTACGGACTCCCCCTAGCGAGACGGGTGTAGCCGTGCCACCCGTCGAGCGCGAGGGGGCAGGGGGGCGAGTGCTCGCTACCGGTAAGTTTCCTTTACAATGAAGATGTCGGGATGTCCTACACCAGCGAGAATGTCCCGTACTTCCCGCCGCCGCCCGGGTACAACACCACACGGTTCTCCCGCAGTGCGGATACGGCCTCTGCCACTTTCGGGTGAATGGCCTGGATCTCGGCAAGGGGAATGTCGGTGATCACTGCGATCTCGTTCCCGAACGCTGCGATAAACGAGGCATAGATCTCCTTACATTTCTTCGTGTTTGGCGACGAGGCACCGGTAACGGTCTGGATGATCTGGGCAAGGGGCAGCACGTGGAGATACGGCGGCCGGGGCCGGGCTGTTCCGCCTCTAGATAGTTCCTTTGCCCGGTCGGATACGCCTTTTTTGATCTGCCCGCCATCTTTCGGGCACCTCCAGTTGTGCCCGATTGCCTCTTTTAGGGAATACTGCGTGTAACAGCGGGTACATGCCGTGCAGTTGTACTTTCCCTCTTCCGGGAAGAACCCGGCATTTAACGCAACATGCCCGGACCGGACCGCGGCAAGCACGTCTTTTGGGGTTCGTGCACGGAGGTCGAACCGGGTAAACTCACGTCCGAGCTTGTCCGGCGCCGGACTGTGGGCATCGGAATTTGTCAGGAACGGGATATCGTAGAGGTCCGGGATGGCTGCGCCGTACGAGCTGTCCGCAGAAAGGCCGAGCTCCAGGAAATCGATCGGCTCGCTCCCGTAACAGGCAGACACGCTGTCGAAATAGGCATACATCGCGGTCCACGGGGTAAATGCATGGGCCGGGCCTACCAGTGCATCGACTTCGTGGGCCCGCCGGGCAATCTCTTCCCCGCTGAGATACACGTGGGGCCGGCCGCTCGTAACAAAACTCTTGGCGGTTCCGGCCAGGAGCTCGCGGAGCTGGCCGAACTGGGCGGGATCTTCGGCAAGGACAACGTGGTGGACCCGGTTCTTGTCCTCGATCTCTGTCTGCGGGACGATGGTGATCCCGGCATCGTTCTCAAAATAGGGTTCCCATCCGGCAAGCCAGTCCGGCTGGAGCGCATCGCCCGTTCCGAGGACCTGGATCCCCTTCGTGACACAGCCTTTTATGAGCTCCTCCGGCTGCATGAACCGGGAAACGGCTATCGAGTACGGCGAATGGATGTGCAGGTCGGCATTGGCAAGCATTGCTACCTTCCGGATTGGACATGCGACGATAAAAAGGCCGTAGGCCGGGTAAAAACATCCCCGATCCGGTTACAGGTAATCGTTGCGCTTTCGGGGAATGGGCGTATCCTTCTTCCAGAGCTTGATATCACGCGCCCGGTCGAAATAGAACTTCGACTCCTCGGGTCTCCCCAGTTCCTTTAGGCAGATGCCGATGTGGTTCCAGCTCTCCATGCTGTTTGGCAGGTTGTTTACCACCATCTTGAATGTCTCGACCGCTGCATCGAGGTACCGGTTGTTCATCTGCATAACGCCCATCTGTTCGAGCGTCTCGCCCATGTCGTAGAGGACCTCGCTGTTACCCGGCGCAAGTTCCACGGCCCGCAAAAAGCACCGGAGCGCCTCGTCGTAATCGCCCAGCGTCCGGTAACAGACGCCCCGGTCGTTCCAGACGTACGGAAGTTTCTCGTCGATCTCGAGCGCCCTGTCGAAGGCGGCAATCGCGCCGCGGTAATCCCTCTTTTTCGCATAGAGCTGGACACCCTCCTTGTACTGGGCCGTTGCCTTCCCGAGAAGACGGTCGATCAGCCCGGCTGTGGCCGGGACGTGTTCCGATGCCGCAGCATCGGGATGGGACAAGAGCTCTGCGGGTTCTGCCTCATCAAGGCTTACATCCTTAAAGGTCGTCGTGACATCCCGTACGATGCAGACAGCTGCGACAAAATCGCCATGGCTGTCGAAGACCGGCATCGCCTTCATCCAGAGCGTCCACTCACTACCGTCGGGTTTTTTTGCCCGCGTGACCGCAACCACCGGCCCGTTCTTCTCGCGCGAGATGATCATGTACCGGCATTTCCGGATCTCTTCGTCCGGGGTAAAGACCATGTCCACGAGCATCTTCTGGACCCGGCCAAAGAACGGCTCGGCACAGGCATGGTTCCCCTTTTCAAGGAGCATATGCGCCGAAACCCCGGTCAGCTGTTCCAGGGGGGAGTTCCAGGCGATCACTTTCCCGTCGGGATCGATAGCGAATTCAGGATCGAGGGAGAAGGCGACAAGATCGGTCACGATCTTTCGTGAGAGCCCCTGCGCCTTTCCCATGAACCGCTGGTCGACCGCATGCCGGATCATCTGCTGGAGCTCGACAAACGGCATGTCGGTCTCTTCGCCTTTTTTTAAGAAGAAATTGGCACCGTTGTTGAGCGCTGCGATCGCCGCATGCTCCCGGCCTACACCGGTAAAGATGATCACCGGGGTGACATCCCCTTTTCCCCGGATGATCTTTAAAAATTCAATGCCGTTGATCTCCGGCAGGTCGTAATCGAGAACAATGGCATCGAAGGTGTCCTTTTCAAGCAGTGTAAGCGCTTCCCGGGACGATTGTGCCGGCTTTACCGAGATATCGCCGGATTTCTCCAGCACGAGCTGGGTAACGTCCCGTACAGCAGCATCGTCATCCACCATGAGGACCGAGAGCACCGACACACCCCTGCTTCCTAGTATATTTTCCTATTGTATATTCATAATGGCATAGACTTTAATACCGCTGATCTGGATCGCGGCCGATCCCGATCTAAAAATGGCCTGACAACACCCGGCCGTGCAGAAATTCCCTGCGTTCAGGACAGGAATCCAAAAATGTAAAATTAAATCAATAAAAAAGCCGGAGACAGATCGGAAAAGCTCAGCCGATATAGCTGAGCTCCTCGTCCTGCTGCAGTTTCTCGTTCTCCAGCAGGCCCTCAACGACCTTTTCCATCTCGGCTGCCCGGTCGTTGAGCTGGGTCGGGTCGACCGGTACCGCAATGATCTTCGAGAGCACGGCAAGCACGCCCGCTGCGCTCATCGGGTCGACCAGGTACCCGCTCGTCTCGCCCATCAGGCAGACCGCATCGATCCCCCGCATGCCGCCCATGCCGAGGATGAGCCCGGCGGCCCCGATGATCCCGCCGCCCGGCTCGTCGCGCTCGAACGTGACACCGGCAGCCTCGATCTCGGGCTTAAGTTCGGCCCGGTTTGTCGCCCCGAGCACCCGGGGCGTGTTCACCAGGTGCCCGACCCCGAAGCCGCCGAGCGTATAGATTCTCTTCACACCGAGTTCGGCCGCAACATCCAGGTACGCATCGGCCATGAGGTAGTGACCCTCGTTTGAGGTGCTCTGGAAATCGCCGACCAGGAACACGAGGTCGTGCTGCTCTGCGCGGTAGAGGAAGATCTCATTTCGCGGGAGCCGGGCGATCCCGTTCTCATCGAGGATAACCTGAGGGGGAAGGTAGATTGCGTGGATCTCGCCGATCTTTGTCGCCTTGAGCATGTGGATCATGTACTCGGCCACGAGTTTTCCCACCTGGCCGATACCGGGCAGGCCTTCGATGAGCACAGGGTCGTTGAGCTGGCGATCGGTAAACGAATCCTCGTACCGGATGCTGATATCGTCAATCATGGCAGGACTCCGATTTGGCTATCCGCCGGTACCTGCCGTACCGGTCCTGAACGGAAAACCGGGCCGGGTGCGCCGGTACGGTAGCAGTCCCGCAGGCCGGACAGGACGGTAAAAGAGTATAGGTATGGTCTTTTGGGCAGCGACGGATCCGTCCGCTCATTGGCTCTTCCCGGACTTGGGTTTCTTTACCAGCTTCCCCTCGCCGCCGGCCTTTTCGAGGACCGCAAAGGCGGCGTGGGCGGCCTTTTCAAGAGCCTTTTCTGCCTTCTTGTAATCCGGCGCCGTCACCTTGATCCGGTAGTGGGGGGCGCCGAGATACAGGATCTCGATCTCCGCACCGGCCGTCTTTGAATCGTGCGCCTTCTTTAACGCCGATTTTATGACGGATACACCGTCAGGCTGGGCGGACATCATTTCGAGCTGGCCGGTCACTTCCACCTTCGGGATCTTCACGTTCTCGTGGGCGATATGCACCAGCGCTTCGCCCGCCTTCTTCGAAAGTCCCAGTTTCTTGACCGTTGCCTCGCTGTCAAGGACAAGGTCCTCGAAAACGGAGTAGAGATCCCCGTATTTTTCAAAGACCGCCTGTTCCAGCGTTGCCGCAGGTTCGCCGGATTTTTCCGCGGCAAACCCGATCCACTTTTGGGCCTTGGACTCGTTTTTCCATTCCCGGATCTTCTCGCGGCGCTGGTGATCGTTGACATCCTTTAACGAGAGATCGATGTGCCCCCGGTCCCGGTCGACATTGAGGACCTTGCAGACGATCTTCTGGCCTTCGCGGATGTGGTCCCGGATATACTTGATCCAGCCGGTTGCAATCTCGGAAATGGGAATGAGCCCCTGCCTGCCGTTGTATTCGTCGAGGGAGACGAACGCTACGAAATCCTTGACCGTTTCAACGGTGCAGACAACCAGTTCGGATTCCTGGGGCCATTCTCTGTCCGGCATGTCAGTAGCTCTCACTTGAACTCGGAGACGACTTCGGCTTTTAAGGTTGCCTTGCCGCCGGTCGGGGTCGCAAGATCCCTGCCGCAGACAACGCACTTGACTGTCGTGCTCGCCTTGGAAAAGATCGTCTGTTCATTATCGCAGTCCGGGCACTTGACCTTAACAAAGCTGCTCCGGTTTTCCCGTGCTTCGCGTACCATATTTCTCACTCCGTCAACTCGAACTTGGCAACGCGGTATCCCTTGCGGAGATGCGCCTTTCCGCAGACCGTGCAGCGGTACCTGACGTTGATCTTCTTTGTCGGTTTGTCGCCACCCGGGACTTTCGAGAACTTGCCCATGTTGCCCACTTTGCCCCTGCGTCCTTTCTGGCGGTCGATCCAGTGGAGGCCGGTCGTCTTGCTCTTCTTGACCTTCTCCACTTCGTGGATCTGGTGACTCCTGCAGAAGGGGCAGTAGGTTTTGAATTTTGTTGGCATCTTCATGATGATTTCACCGATACTAATCCGATAATCGAATCCCAGTATTATTTACTAAGGTTCATATTTAAGATATGGGTGCGGCCCGCATCCGATCCGGACACCGGTACCCTCTCTTTTTTTAGATTTTTTCGCAATTCTCTCGTGGCGAAGAGTGTAAAGTTTTGGCGTCGGAATCTTAAATAGATTCGGATATACCGCCCTTACCAAAAAAAGGGTGCCCACCTTGTGCAGGAGGTTTGCCGTTTACCTGCAGGCCGGGAGCGTGACCGCCGTGACGATCCCGCGATCGCTTAAGACCGTTGCATTCCTTTCGGGAAGGGTCACGATATCGCCTTTTGCAAGCGCGTAGATCCTCCCGTCGATCCCCATGAACGTGTCCATGTCCGCACGGACCCGGACGAGAAGGTAGTGCGGGGTGAGGGGCGGTTCTTCCGGTGCCGCAGCGGCAGCAGGGGCCGGCTGCTCTCCCGCTTCGCCGGGTTCTGCGGATCCCGCCTCGTACGCCGCTTCCCAGTCGTCCTCGCTCGTCTCAGCCGGGGCAGCGGGAGTGGCAGGGGCTAAAGGAGCAGGTACTGCAACCGGGGCCGGCGCAGGGACGAGAGGGTGCTTTTCGTCCTTGAGAATCGCTCCTTGACATGTTAAAATGCCTGCCACAACCTGGTCAAACAGGATCCGCTCAGCGGGAAGCATCCGTTTGACCTCTTCACGATCATAGTAATCACCTTCCGCATGCGTCTGGGCAAGGGCAACGATCTTGCCTGAACGGATGGCAAAGAGATCGTGCATGGTCTCTTTCATCGCAATGGTTTCTTCGATGAGCTTCCGCGCTTCGTTTGAGAGCGGATCCTCAATTAAATTTATCTGCTTTAAGAGTTCGGCGATCTCGGCACGAGTGCTGTCGAAGAGATCCGGAGGTACCTGGAGGAGTTTCCCGGTTTCGAGCTCGGAGTGCCGAAGACTGCTTAGATCATCAAATCCCATGGAGCGATGCACCTTTTGTCAGGGAGGGCTATGCAATTTCCGCTATGCCGCGGCAGCAGAGGAAGACTGCCACCGCTTCGGGTACTGTAGTGATCCCCTTTTGGATCTGATAAGTGCTTCCCAGCATCGGCATGGCAAGCGGGAACCGGGCGTCCACCTTTACCTCCCGCTCGGAAAAGACCACGGCATCGGTAAGGGGATCGAACGCGGCAAGGTCGCGGAGTTCGAGCTGCTGCA
>Ga0183101_1000279_pt3 | contig 14904 bp, 10 predicted proteins | sample Biomet3_FD_127790 | JGI IMG/M metagenome (GOLD analysis project Ga0183101, IMG submission 127790) | Microbial communities from bioreactor (seeded with sewage sludge) at LBNL, California, USA - Biofuel metagenome 3 | ecosystem: Engineered > Bioreactor > Anaerobic > Unclassified ... | reverse complement strand
CAGCAGCGTATAAGAGATTGAAAAAAACAAATCCACCAGATCGTTCTTCTGATCTTTAGTCAGGCTTTCATCAGCTTCAAGGGAATTATCAAGGAGCACTACAATATTATTTTCAATGGGATATGATGGTACTTTGACCACAATATCGTTTAACTTAGCCGATAGCTTCCAATGTATCGCCTTGGGGCTGTCTCCATCTGCATATTCCCTGATACCGAAAACTTCGCCAAGATCATTGCCTTTTCTATGCTGAGAGTACACATAACTCTCCATATTGTAGGAATTGAGATACTCGCCTGGAATAGTCAACTTGTCGATAGTTGGCGAAAACACTGCCGTCGCTTGCGCATGCGCATCTATTTTTTTCGAGAAAAGCCGCATCCCATCATATATGACTATCTCCCCTGTATCAATAAGCTCTCTGCCGCATCTAATGTCTGTAATATCAAACTGATGTTTTTTGAATCGCATCGGTCCTAAGGACCCATGGATCCATAAAGTGTTTCTTTCTCCTGTCAAAACATTCACTGCATTGATTTCTACTTTGTATGTCGCTATTGGCAGCTTTGATCTGTTCTTTAGCTTAATATTCACGGAAAGCCTGTCACCCTTCTCCGCAAAGCAGCTGCATTTCATTGTGACAGTCATTCGCTTTCCTGCTCTTGAAACTTCTATTCGTGCAAGCACGGCATATATTACTGCCAGCAAAGTCACGGCTGCAGCAGCTTCACTACCACGAACAACATATATTGACGCAAACACTATGATCCATACTAAAAAAAGTATCCTGGTGCTTTTCATACTATCTACCTCGTCACATCTGGCATGGCAGTAGATTCAATTATCTCCTCCAATATTTCGTCTATGCTCTTACTTTCCATTTGTGCTTTTGGGTTCGCTATTATTCTATGTCTGCAAACATCGCAGAAATTTAACCTGATATCTTCAGGAATCACATAATCCCTTTCATTGACAAATGCCCTCGCCTGTGCCATTGAACATAGCGCAAGCGCTCCCCTTGGGCTAACTCCCAGTCTAATCAATTCGTGATCTCTCGTTGCCTGGCACAGATCCGTTACATATGAATATATTTTCTCATCCACATATATCTCTCGTGCCGCCTTCCTCATCTCAAGCAGTTCGTTTCCTGAAACTATGCTTTCTATACTGTCCAATGGGTCACTGTTCTTTCTGCCCTTCAATATGTTTATCTGTGCTTCCCTGTCAGGATATCCAATTGAAAGCTGCACCATAAATCTATCCAGCTGCGCTTCCGGCAACATCTGAGTCCCAGAAGTACCTATTGGGTTCTGCGTAGCTATAACAGTAAATGGTTCAGGTACCTCATGAGTGACTCCATCGACCGTTATCTTCCCCTCCTGCATGACTTCCAGTAAAGCTGACTGTGTCTTGCTCGAAGTTCTGTTTATTTCATCGGCAAGAAGTATATTGCACATTGCCGCCCCTTCTTTGTAGTCAAATGATCCTGTCTCTTTGTTATATATCGTGAATCCTGTGATATCAGAAGGAACTACATCCGGCGTAAACTGGATGCGCTTGAATTTTAGTGACATAGACTTGCTGAGCGCTAACGCAAGTGTTGTCTTTCCAACTCCAGGAATATCATTCAGCAAAATATGACCGCCAGCTATCAACACTGTCAGCACCTTGCTTACTATTTCTTCCTTACCAATGATTGCCTTATTGATCTCTCTCTGCAGTTTCGCGATTTTCTCTGCCATTTTCCCCAACTTTCATTCTCAGTCTTAACACAAAAAAAGAGATTCCTTATTCCCTGTAGCAAAACAGAAGAATAAGAAACCTCCAGTTTTCTGGTCAGCTTCCGCCTTCTATAACTTAATACTCTTTTTTACTTCTTCTACTCTCGTCGGAATGCCATCATTCATGATGATTCGCACTTCGCCATATCGGATCTTTCTCAAAAGTTCGATCAGCTTCTGTTCCTGTGGAGTAAGCTTGTCGATCACATTGCTCAATACTTCACTTCCTGCCCTCTTATATTTATCATATATTAACGGTACACCGTACCGAATATTATCTCTTGAGGCAGGGTGACGAGTCCTGCCTCCAATGAAAAAAGAATGAAAAGCAATTGGGGCTCCACTCCATTAAAAAAGGACTGTGGTATGCCCACAGCCCGTATTCGCTGATGCATGTGTTTCAACTAATCGGTTCCCCGCCGACTTGAAACGATTCTATGCAGGTCTCCTGACTTAAGGATCCTCGCATCATTTCTCCTTCCCAGTATCACTACCAGTGGATGGCCTAAGCCATGAAACAATGCTCCCCTATCACAGTGGCGGGACCGTGCAGGATTGACGCCTGCTTCCCTCTTAGCTTCTTTTTACAAGAAGAACATAAAACGCATTTTCAATTGCACTTATATTCTACTATCAACCTCTATATTCGTCAAGAGATTATAGTAATTATTATCCTAATTTTTGCTGTTATTCAGAAAAATATCTGCCTTCCTTTCCTGCCTTTTTGCCAGTCTCACCTGCGTCCGCTTTGATATTTTTTTCAGTCCCGCAGCCTCAAGAACTCTATTCCATGGACCAAATCTTCTTTTCAGCATAGCTGATTCTCTCATTTCACCTTTTCTTGGAACATGTCCAAGTTCTTTTGCTCTGCACCTGACGAGATCGAGCATTTCTTCATCTGTCATAATCATTGATATCGCTTTCCTTCGCTGCTGCAAAAACATAAAAGCGGTCGCATAAGGCAACCGCTGTTTACATCGATATTGAAAAATTATTCCCGATAAATGACCATACGCTCTATATGTTCAAATATTTGATCAGGTTTATTTCCCCGTGATGCGTGTTTCTGCCTCAGAGAACATTACATCTGAGTCGCTGCTCGTCTCCCGACTTATGCCCATAAGGGCCTTCACGGTTGCTGAGAAACAGTGGGGATCTTCACCCCTTTCCGTTAGCAGTACTCGGACTATTAAATTATCTTATTACTGATAGTATATCACTCTACAGTGACCTTGTAAACTTGAGACACCGCATCCGATGTGTCAAAGCTTCTTGCATATGTGCACGTAATGCTTGCACTTCCTGCACTTTCACCCTTGACTATTATGATCTCTTTTCCACCAACACCGTCAAGTCCGTTTGGATTATAATCCTGTACATAATATTGAGTTACCGTTGCAACCTTGGTGTTGTCAGAAACCGCATTCCATTCATATCCAGTAGTTGCATTCGCATCCTCTACAATGTAGCCATACTGTCCAGCCTTCAACGTCGTCGCAGCCGTCGTGCTGAGCTTCGTCAATTTCGGATTGAGCAGGCTGTATGCTCCTGCCATATATGGCTGAAGCTCATTGAACGTGATCTTGAATGACGGGATTCCGCATGCATACGGGAAGTAATCATACTCCTGGAAATACACCTTGATCCCATTGTCGTATAGATAATAATCCTGGTTGCTGCTGATTGCTTTAAACTTGGTGATCTCACCAAAATCGCCTGCTTTCTCCTTGGCATCGATTTGGCTCCTCACACTGGCATTTATCAGCTTGTACGCCGAGGTATTATCGCTGAACAAAGACTTCAGTTTGATCGTAGCGCCTGTCTGCAGGTTGAACGTCTTGGAAGACTTGATATTGTCTCCATGAGCGCCGCCGGCATACTGGTAATTGTCCATTACCACACTCAGCAGACCATTCTTGTTATATGTTACTTTATAGCTGAACATAGTATTGCAATTGGTGTCCTTTATGCCTTCCTTTTTCAGTGATGCAACATTTTTCTTTCCCTCGTTCAAAGAAGTCTTGGCTGATTTGTACAAAGAGCTGTTGATCTTCTTCTGTACAGTTTTATCCTTAAGACCGCTGACCTTAGGATACTTGATGCTGACGGAAAGTCCCTTGACATGTGCCTTCATTGTCATCTTTGTAACCGTCACCTTCGAAGGTGCACTCGTCGTTGACGTCGCCGCAAAAACAGGTACGCTGAATGCTGTGATCAACGCTGCCGCCAGTAAAATAGTTAATACCTTTTTCAATTAAACCATCTCCCATTCTCTAATCTGTTTTCCCTTTTAAAAACGATTTGTTTACACTATTATAATACTCTGCGAGATGGAAAATTCAACTTAAGATTTCATAAGACATCCTTATGTTTTTTTTAGCAAAAGGGACCTGCAATCTTCACAAAACAGGTCCCGTTTCTATCAAATTCCCAAAGCGGGAAATTAATCATATTATATAATTCAAAACTTGCACTTTATGGTCTTGCTGTACCCTGATAACAGTTTACTTTTGTTTACAATCACATATGACATAACCTTATACTGATATAGATGTCCTGTCTTTAGGCCACTTCGACTCCATGAGGTTTTCTTAATATCCTTATGTTTCCATTTTCCATTATCCGTTTTATATATTATGCGATATCCATCAGCTCCTGCAATAGCTTTCCATTTCAAAGTCATATTATTCTTAGAAGATCTCTTTGCCCTAACGGTAGGGCCCTTAATAGTCTGTACCGACTGAACTGTGCTGCAGTCGCTTTGAACAGTATTGCCGCTGGCATCAATGGCAATTGCTGAAACCTTGTATTTATACAAGGTACCTGGTATCAAATCACTAAACTCAACCTTTGTATCCGTTGTATCTATTTTTGACCAGTCATTTGCTCCTGCTTTGCGATAATAAACTCTATATTTTGCCGCATTTTTGATTTCCGACCAGCTTACTCTAACTGAATTATACGATGTTAATATCGCATTGGTCTTTTCAGGTGTGCATACTGTTGTACTTGTGCTACCCGAATCAGTTGGAGTTGTACTGCCACTGTTGCTTCCTCCAGTGCCACCTCCGCTATTATTTCCTGTAACTGTTATTACTGATATCGGCGGGGCTGCATTCGAATAATTCTTGAAACTCGGACCTCCTGCGACATAGTATACTCCTGCATTATTGAATGTCAGGCTTACCTTGCCATTCGAATCTGTGGTTGCATAGTTGTTCGTCCATGTTTTGCCATAATCGTTGCTCACTCTAACTGTTTCTCCCGCCATAGGTACACCCACGAAACTTGTGTTTCCACTGGAATCAGCGTTTGTGGCGGTGGCTAGCATTGTTAATGTTACACTGCTTCCCGTATTGGCATTCAGTGATGTTTTGTCGAAGGTTGCAAACGCTCCAGATTTATAGAAATTCCAATCCGTAAACATGGCAACATCTATCTCCATACCATCATGCAACAGTATATAGTCGCAAGTTGAGCCCCATCCTTTTGCCTGAAGAGGATATGCATGGTCTACAAAATACATCAGATTTTCATCATGCCCCCAAAAATGTTTCATATACAAATGTGTCGCACTGCCTGTCACATCCAATATGTTAGAATGAACATCACTAGATGAAAGCTTGTGTCCCGCATAGTACTGTTCCAATGCTTTTATAAATAAATGTAATACTGTTGGCTGTTCGATTACCGTAGAACCAATATAGGCGCCCCCGTTCTCAAATGTATCTGCTTGATAACGATAGTAATCTTGCAATTCATAGTCAGCAAGATCAAAATAGCTAATTGTTATTGGAACTCTTGCCATAACTGTTCCATCGGTACCCTTTACGAAATCGCCATCATTGCTCACAGTCAGATATACCGTTATAGAACTGCTTGATTTCTTGGCATGAGTACTTGTTTTTGTGGTTGCAAAAGTCATTTGCGGCATCATAGTTACAACCATGACTAATGCAATAAATATAATTATTAAATGTTTGATATATTTCAAATCAACGCTTCCTTTGCTATATTATCCAAAGGTGGGGCATTAACAATACCCCGCCTTTGAAATACAGTCTTTTTATTCTGTAACAACTATTTTAATATATGGCGGTATTATTGGTGTACTCCCTGAAGCCGCAACTGCCGATACATAGTATGTGCCCGCTGCTGTGAATTTCAGTGTACAGTTTCCAGCACTATTGGTAGTCTTCAAGTATGTATCCATCGTTGCGCCATAGGTTCCACTATTTGCCAACTGATACACTAATGCCCCTGACATATTATATTTGTTCCAATTTGCCATATAACCTTCCTCAAAATATTTGTATCCCTCAAGGTTAAGTGTAAAATTAGTGTTCTTTTGAACAGTAATAGCTCTAGTAGCTGTACCATTATATTTGAAATATGTATAATAATCAGCCCAACTTGAATCTTTCATAAAGAAATAATTTACGACATCACCATTGTGAACAACAGATTGATTAATTGCATAGGTCATGTAACCTTGAGTTGTCACTCCATTGTATGTCCATGACTGTAAAATACCATTATTGGGTTGTGTGTCATTCACTCCAAACATGATACCTGAGGAGTTGCAGCTTGTATTTGTCTGTCCAAACATACCTGTTATATAAGAGTTGCTGCCAGAGATATAATTTGTTGGGTTACTTGTAAAACTAGATCCATACATCGCTGTATGTACGGCAGCCAAGACATCAAGAGCAGATACCTGTGTAGATGATACTACATTCGAATCATTAGTCCAATTGGAGTCTACTGTGGCGGCGTACCCTGGCTCGACCGTAACAGACATTGGTTTTACAATAAAGTAATTACTCCCATTATCCAAACCTTCGGCCTGGAATGTCACAGTTACAGCATTGTCTGTAGCATAAGTTCTATCTACTCCGAAATGCCCGAATCCTATTCCTGCTATGACCATCACAATAGCTAATAGCGAAGCAAATATTATGCCTCTAAGATTTAGTTTTTTTGTCATTGGTTTACCATCCTTTCTGACAATTCTCACCTGTTTGGGTGATTTCTTTATTCTCCCTGATTTCTCAGGTTGCGAACTAATTATTTGATCACAAATACTGCCTTAATGCTATGTTTCTTATTTACGTGCCTAAATGTGTATTTTTTTACATTCTTCACTTTCTTGCCATCAACGTAAAGTTTCGATAATTTATATCCTTTAGCTGCCTTGATCTTAATGATCTTTGTATCGTTATACTTAACGCTGCCTGTTGCAGTAATGCTTCCTTTTCCCTTTTTAGATGCAGTGATTTTATATGTCTTCTTTTCAAACTGTGCATAAATCACATGATTTGATGTAACATTGCTAAATGTGTAGCTATCTCTACTTCCATCAATGGTCTCTCCATCAACAATCAAATAACTGAGTTTATATCCTTTATTCGGAGTTATCTTGATAGTCTGGCTGCTGCCCTTATTTATAGATATATCAGCGCTACTGATATTTCCGCCCCTGCTGCTAGATGAATCTATCACAAATGAATTGTCCTTTGTCGCTATTTTATCTAACTTGACTTTAGCCTGATTAACAATCGTCTTTACGGCCTCAACCGTATTGGCGCTGTTAATGCTCTTTACAGTTGTATTGACAATTTCTGTAACTTGCGCCTTGTTGTCCGAACTGTAATCATTGGACAAATAACTCATTATCTGTGCCTGACCAAGTAGTTTGGCATTCATTAGTGCTTTAGCAGCTTCAATCTCAGTATTACTATTAGTACTAGTACCATTTGAGCCAGTATTACCATTCTGCTGAGGTTTATAACTGTCCAGAGTATTCTTTGTGCTTGAAAGAATTGAATCTACTTCTTTTATAGTTTTAGCCTGGTCTATACTTGCCAATGCATCTGCTATCAATTCATTGACCTTAGTCTGGTCTTCTGCACTGTAAGTATTTTTCAGATAACTGTTCAGCGAAATTATTGCGGCATTCTGTTCTTTGCTCAATTCGTACTGACTCCATTCAGCATTTGTCTTTAATTTATCGATTTCTGCCTTTGCAGATGAAACAATATCCTTGATTCCATCCTCGTTATTCTCGCTTACTTTCCTGATCTCCGCATTAGCATTTTTTATTATTTTTGCAAGTTCTTTCTTCTCAGCGTTTCTATATAATGATGCGTCCTTATAATTTGTTATTGCATCTATCGCATCAGACTTCACCTTATTCCATGCGGCGTCTCCGGATCTGGACAATACAGGATAACCGCTGTTTTCATCGCTGTAGGCTTTACGGAAACTGCTTCCAAGTGTTTCAGCCGCATCTTTTAATTCTGATGATGTCTTAAATGAGATTCCTGTTATCGTAAGCGAAGAAGATGAATTATATGTATTTGAAGCCGTTCCTTCCAAACAGAAGACATTAGTTGCAGTACCTGCGTTGTTTGTAGCATCACCTATTGCACTGCCAGCTACATTACTTGCATTGATCTTACCTATGTTATAACAATTTTTAATTGTAGTTGATCCACTAATGTTACCAATGATTCCTCCAGTGACTCTGTTGCCGTTTATTACACCAGTATTATATGAATCAGAAACAATCGCATTATCCAAACATTCGCCTACAATTCCACCAGTATTTAGAGCAATTTTATCATCTAACTCCATGCCGTAAATCTGTGCATTATTGACACATCTGGTTACGGTTCCGGAAGTCTGGCCAACAATACCTCCTAACCATGTATCTGAAGTGTCTTTTATTCCTACACAAATGATGTTCATATTATTTGTGCAGCCAGTAATGGTGCCATCATAATTGTCGCTTGATATACCTCCACAATATGGTGTTCTGTTCACAAACATTAGACCATCTATAGTTAAATTTGATACTGTGCCTTTATTAATCTCATTGAAAAACCCTGCATTGTTAATTGCGCTATCAACACTGTCGGCTCCATGGATAAATAATCCGCTAATCGAATAACCATTCCCATCAAATTTTCCTCTAAACTGATTACCTGCTTGATCCTCTGTATTCCAACCTATTGGAGAAAATGCAAAACCACCCATATCAATATTCTTTGTTAAGTCTGCGGATATAGAGCCATCCTCATAGCACTTTTTCCCGAACCATGCCAGTTCAGCACCATTTGATATCTGGTATACGTCGTTGCTGTCCTTTGACGGTTCAGTCAGAGTTTTTCCGTCCCATGATGTTGAGTCGAGTGTTTCCTGACTTACGCTGACAGTCTGCATCTGATCACTGTCGCTATTAACGTTTAAGTATCCATTGACCTCCTTATATCCATCTTTTGTAATATTGTAAAGATACATTCCGTACGAAGGAAGATTGAATGTTGATGTAGTATCCGTATTGCTTATAACGTCCACCTTTGATGTAGATGCGCTATCTACTCTGGTGAGCGTAACCTTGCTGTCCTTCACAAGATTGCTGAATTCAACAGCTTTATCTTTGGATTGCTTCAAATATATATTCTGGGTTTTGTTTCCGCTTGAACTTACAGTAACCGTATCTTCAAGGTCTTTATATCCGTCTTTCGTTACAGTGTACGTATAAGTTCCCTCAGGAAGATTAGTGTAACTTACCGAATCATCTTTTGAATCTGCTGGATCGATTATTGTACCACTTGCATTTTTCAATGTAAGTTTGGAACCGCTCAGCATATTTTCAAAATCAACAACATAATCTGTACTTGCGATATCAATGTCAATGTCCTCAATAGTGCTTCCGGTCCATGCCGTGGAAACAGCATTGAACATGGTGCTCAATCCGGCATCTGTTATCGTTCTGTGATCCCCAAGGCAGTTAGGATTTCCAAATACCGAAGTCGTAATATTTCCATTCGACAAAGTATATTTGCCGCCATTATATCCTTTTAGTGTTACGTAGAAATCATGGTTTGTAATAAAATCATACTGAGTACCGCTGCTTCCTACCTTGCCGTCGATACTTGAACTGTACTGGACCTTTGCAGTACCCATATATCCAGGATTGTATACTCCTGACATTTTCGGTACAGGCATGTAAAGTCCATCTATATGTATCTTGAGTTTGTCGCCGACTGCCGGATCTTTTCCCGGATCAGTTTCGTTAGTCACTGTATAAGATGCTTTCGCTCCCCTAACCAGCTGATACGATACTGTACCATCAGCTGCAGTTATTCTGACTATGTTATTGCCATCTGCAACCGGTACTGTGTACTCTCCGTTATTGCCCGAAATTTCCGTCCATGTATCACTTGAAGGTGCATTGTTCACTTCAACTTTTGATATGGTACTTCCAGTTACGGACGGCTTCATTTTAACGGTACCGCTTTTCCCGAAGAAATAAACTGTATCAAATTCAGAATCCCATTTTTTCACTTTGCCATTTGAGCCTTCGATACCAAATTTGATCGTGCTGCTCCCTGAGTTCCCTACCTGAATTATCACAAGACCTTTTCTGTTGGAACTGGATGCACCATAGCGTCCCGTATATTCAGTATTGCCGCCTATATCAATTGCATCATATGTTACTTCAACTATTGCCGTACCGGCCTTTTTTGCGGTAATATTCATCGAGTTGCCCGTACCATTGCCGCTGTTTCCTGATTTGATGCCTACAATGTCACTTCCACTTAATATGTTTGCATGAAAGTCAGGTTCAATGATGATGTTGCCGGTATCAGAATTTACGATTTCCCATGCTGCCCTGTATGCTCTAAGGTTAAAAGTGTCTCCTACTTGCATTTGAAGATCATTACGGCTGTTTACGTTAAGCAATATACTGTTTTCGTTTCTCTTCGCCAGTGAGGCGCTGTCTCCATCGTTGCTCTGAGAAGCAGGATCCTCATTAGAACCAAATGCTACATTAATACTTTTCTTACCGTCTAGATAACCTGCCTTGGTAATGCTCCCGGATTTTGTAACACGATAGGTATAGCCGTTATTACCGCTTGGCAATGCGAATGTCCAGTTCACGGTTCCATCTGACTGTGTTTCCTTTGAAACCAGTGTATTGTCCTTGTTGATCGTGTTATAGTAATTTCTCTGGAAGTAAACACTGACGCTAGCCCCTTCCGGAGCGTTGATCACGGTATTTGCTTTCTCTGTTAATGAACCTACGACAACCTGCGCTGTTTTAGCCTTCCAAAACGTCACAGTAGTACCCACCCAGCCATTTCCGAAGCCTTCAGTGTCCAGTGTCTTTGATGGATCCATTTCTGTTTGGTATATATAATCGTTTCCTGCAGCAACGACCATGCATCTGTACCCTGCCTTGCCCTGTGCATCGGTCAAAGTGGATCCCATAGTTACTTTCTGTCCGCTGTGCCTTATCTCAGGTGTGAACTGATCTGCCGTGCAATAGCTCCCTTTATATTGAGTCCTGCAGAAGACATTGACCTCGTTCAGGAACACATTGGTTTCACTGCTTCCTGCTGTCTTTGCCACATTAGGTACTGAGAATGTCATTCCTCCAAGACTGTTCCCATCCTTGTCAGTTCCTCTGAAGCTGTAGCTGCCTTTTTTCAGCTTCATAGTATAAGTATGCGTTCCATCCGAAGCGACTCCTGTATCTGTAGCTGTCACTTCATCTCCCAGCTTGTCAAATCCATTATCATCAAAGCCCGCGCATTTATAGAACTTCACATTGTCGGTACTTGGCCCTACCTTGATCGTCATCGGATATTCATATGTATCCGGATCGACTACATGTACTGTAGCGGTGAATTTCTCTGAATCCAGTTTCCCGTTATTAGCCCATATCTTTATTGTATAGTCACCAGTGGACTCCGGCGTATATGCAAAATATCTAGCCTGATCTTCAGCCCCCATATAATCGGCACATGACTGCTTCTCACCATTATTGACTGAATAATAATATGTTAGATCACTGCTGCCTGTATCTGACCATTTACTGCTGAGATACTGCGTCGGTGTAAAAGGATTTCCTTTTGTGACTGTAACTTCTTCTGTTTTCACTGCACCTGTTTTCCATGTGGGTGCGCTGCCAGTGTCTGCATTGACAAAGATCATATTAGCCTGAAATGACATGGCAATGACTACTGTAATGATTGTCAACAATACCAGCAGTTTTCTGCTTAATGTGTTTCTCATCTTTTTCTCCTACAATTTACTCACAATAATTTCATCTATATATAAAAACAAGGCTCCCTAACCGCTGCATCATATATGATGCAACAGTCAAGAAACCTCCAGTTTTCTGGTCAGCCCCGGCTTTACATATTGATTTTCACTATTAGCTATATAAAAAAACGACTGCCTGAAGCAGTCGCAATCTTTCGCATAAGCAAAAGTGTCTCCGGAGCTGATATTCGTACCGCTCTAATACGGAATACCCATGTGACCGGTATAACTTTTCTTTGATGCGTGTTTCTGCCTCAGAGAACTTACATCTGAGTCGCTGCTCGTCTCCCGACTTATGCCCTTACAGGCCTTCACGGTTGCTGAGAAACAGTGGGGATTCTCACCCCTTTCCGTTAGCAGTGCTCGGATAATTTAATTTATAACTATGAATTATAATATCACAAGGCAATCACAATTTCAACATAAATCGCAAAATCAAATTGTCTTGTTATCAAAGAGTGCCGTTATTTGCCCACATTTTCCATGAGCCACCATACGCTTTCATCGCAGTCGCGGCTTTCGACGGTAATAGTCGCATCGGCTGAGCAATAGTCGTCTATTGTCGAAAGTATCTGCTCGATATCCATGGTGCCTTCCATGATCGGACCATGCTGATCGCCGGTGCCGTCGTTGTTATGGAAATGGAAATGACCGATATATGGGCCCATCTTCTCTATCCAGTCGTACACTGTGAATTCCGGCAAAGTCACGGCGTTGGCGTGACCGATATCCAGGCACAGCTTAACTCTCGGGTCATCGATGCCGCGGACAATGTCGATAAGGTTCTGCGGTTCATCGTCAAGTACGTTCTCAATGTACAAAGTGAAGTCCTCCGCTTTGTCCTCCATATATTTGTTCCAGAATTTTATGGACTGACTGGCATGCCACTCCTTGAAATACATGAATGGTATATATCCGGAGTGAAGGACCAGGCGGTTTAATCCCAGCCTCCGCACTGCCGCATACGCCTGATTGACGCGCGTCATAGCCATGTCGATGGCCATCTTGTCGATGGCCTCTGGGATTATTTCAGTAAAAGGTCCATGTACAACTGCTTTGGCAGGATCTATGGCGCCGTCTTCAGTTGTCAGATTGCACCCCTTTGCCTCATTGCGCATGGCTGAGATGGACCTGTCGACTTTGTCATCGTCGAGGGTCGAAGATATGCAGAACTGGTTGTATTCGATTCCACATCCGTACTTTTTTATAACTTTCAAGGCATTAGTTGAAAATGTCGCTAGATATATCTGCCTATTTATAAATTCCATATTTGATTTTTATCCTTTCCAGCTTTTTGATAAAAGCGTCGCCGAACAGGAAGACAAACAGCGCTGCAGTAGCTGCGTGGCTGGCATCGTATGGCGCCCCGGATATGTATAAGATCCTTAAAGTATTGAAGCTGATGGCACGGCCGCCTGGCAGTGCCGCAGCATTTACCATGGCGCATATGTTCATTATGCCGCCATAGATTATGAACGTGACAAAGAATGTGAAAAGCGCCATTGACAGTCCGTCAACAGGCAGGCGTTTCCTTTGTATGAGCATTCCGATGACAAGACCCACAAAGCCAAAGACATATAATCTCCACCCGAAGAATGTTTTGTCGGCGCCTGGCCATATCAAGTAGCACACATAGGCCGCCAAAGCCGCAAAAACAATGCCGACTATCGGTCCCAGGATCACCTTGAAGCTCCGCGACTTGAGCTGGTCCGTATTTACTTTGTTAAAGACGAGGCCGGCGATAAATCCCAGTAAGCCCCAGCAGAACATCTGCCAAGGCGTCCACGGGCCCTGCCCCATATAAAAATTGCACACGAACCTTGCCAGCGCTCCAATGAGGAATCCGGCCTCAGGTCCGAGGGATATTCCAGAAATTATTACCAGTGCAGTTCCCGCCTGAATAGGGATCGTGACGTGGAAAAACAGCTGGATTACTACGGTCAACGCTGCCATCATGGCGATGAGCACGATCTCACGGGCTTTAGGTTTGCGCCGTTCGAACACCAGGAAAAACGGTATCATCGTATATATGAGTATCAAAGCGCTGCCCACCATGTAGAAATTGCTTCCGACCAGCAGGCTGCCACCGATCACCGTCACGGGGATCACCAGAAAAATAATGATTGAGGAGACTATCGTTCTCTTTTTGCGTGCGGCTTCGTACTGGGTCACATCGACTTCTCTATGCACGATGCCACCTCCTCCCAGGTAATCGCCTCAGGGTAATACTCTCTGGCCATCTTGTTTGCCGCCGTCGTATAGAAGTTATTGCCCGAGAAGAACTCCTTAGGATCTCCCACTGATACGATGGTTCCGTCAAAGAACATCGCGCACTTATCAGCATATTCCGCGCAGAATTCTATGTCATGAGACACCATGAAAATCGTGGTGCCTGCATCTGTAAGCTTTTTCAAAATTCCGGCCAGGGTTATCTTGAAGAATGGGTCAAGGCCCTTGGTCGCTTCGTCGAGCAGGATCACATCCGGCTTGAGCAGGAGCACCTTTCCGAGGGCAAGCCTCTGCTGCTCACCGCCTGACAGGTCATAAGGATGCGACTTTCTCAGGTGCTCGATTTCCATAAGGTCCATCATGTTGAGCACATCCTGTACTTTTTCTTCATCGCTTCCAGCGGCATAGTGCAAAGCCTCCATGAGTTCGTCTTCGACGCTTATCTCAGTGAACAAAGCCTGCGGATTCTGCGGCAGCATGGCAAGCTTGCCATCGACGTCAATCTTTCCGCGCTGTGGCTTGATCATATTGCTTATGGCTTTCAAAGTCGTGCTCTTGCCGACTCCATTGCCTCCGAGCACGCAGAACATCTGTCCCTTCTCCACGTCAAGAGTCAGGCCACGAAGCACGTCCTGTGATTTCTTATCATATTTAAACCAGAGGTTATATATCTTGATTGCAGGATCATCTGCGGTTTTCTGCGGTTTTTCGACAGTTTCCTTTGTCAAAGGCTTCTCCTCGACAGGATCTATCCCCGCCTTTTCCATTACATCATCCA
>Ga0183101_1002122_pt1 | contig 14914 bp, 13 predicted proteins | sample Biomet3_FD_127790 | JGI IMG/M metagenome (GOLD analysis project Ga0183101, IMG submission 127790) | Microbial communities from bioreactor (seeded with sewage sludge) at LBNL, California, USA - Biofuel metagenome 3 | ecosystem: Engineered > Bioreactor > Anaerobic > Unclassified ... | reverse complement strand
AATTACGGGCGCATATGAGGCAAAAACTTCTTCCGCAAAAAAGAGAATATTTTAAAGTAGTTTTTTATACTTGCTGTTCAATAATGAAATAAATGAAGTGTTTTTCTGTACTTGTCGTTCAATAAAGAAATTAAACTAAGGATTTCTTTTCCTTGATTTTCTATAAATAAATCAAAAAAGTTAACTTTTTATAAAGTGCAAAAGAGAAGCGCCCTTTTCGGGCGCTTCTCGCACAATTTAATATCCTGCTCCCTCTTCCTGCGGAGGAGGACCTTGTCTGGGCCCTTCTTGATCGCCCATAGGTCCCTGAGGAACTTGTTGCATTTCAGAGCCGCTCTTGGGCCCCTCTTGTCCGATTTTCTGCGGAGCTTTCTTATCGCCTTTGCAGCACGGGCAGCAGCAACAACCCGACACTATAAGACCTGCGGATAATATCATCGCAGCAATGCCGGTAAAAATAACAGCTTTTCTCATTTGACCCTCCATATTTTGTTTTTCCCTATATTATATAAACGCACAACCCCCCGTTTTTATTACATATGTTCCTGACACCATAAAAGATATAATTTAATATCGGTTTATGGAACAAATAACAGAAAATACTATAGCACAGAATCTGGCGCAGACTTCCGAAATTATCGTTACGGAAGAGTTCGCGCGCGCTTTAAGCCTTATACAGAACGGTTCAAACGTATTTACACACGGCAAACCCGGAACCGGCAAAAGCTGTTTTATAACTTTTCTGCGTTCGCACATTTACGGCAAAGGCATTGCCGTTGTTGCGCCGACGGGGCTTGCCGCGCTTAATTCAAAAGGGCAGACGATACATTCTTTTCTGGGGCTTTCAACTTACAAACTTTATAATTCAAAAGATCTAAAAAAGGGCGAAAAAGTCGGCCTGCGCAAAAAGCTGCGCGATACCGATATCCTGATTATTGACGAAGCATCTATGGTCCGAGCAGATTTATTTGACGCAATGGACCAAAAATTGCGCGATATTTTTGATAATCCCGTCCCTTTTGCAGGTATGCAGATTGTCCTGATAGGCGATATGTTTCAGCTGCCGCCCGTCGTTAAACAAACGGGTATTTTTGACGAAGTTACCCAGATAGACGCAAATTTCATTGACACTTACGGCCCGCAGAAAAGTTTTATTTTCAATTCAAAAGCATACAGGCAACTATTGTTTAAACACGTGGAATTTACGCATAATTTCCGTCAGGACGATGAAGAATTTATCAAAAATCTTGACGCCGTGCGCTGCGCAAGGCAGGAAGAACTGCCTTCAGCCCTGAATTATTTTAATTCCCGCTGCACTTCGGCATTGCCTTCTAATATAACCTGGCTTACTTCCACAAACAGCACGGCGGATTATATAAACTCCGCAAAGCTGCGCGCGCTTGACGGAGAGCCTGTTATTACGCCTGCAATCGTCTGCCGCAACCCCGTGCAAAAGCGGCCCGATAACTGGCAGGACTGCCCGCAAAACCCCTTAAAGCTCAAAGAAGGCGCTTTTGTTATGTTCGTAAAAAATGACGAAAAGAAACGCTGGGTTAACGGAACTACGGGGATAATAAAAGAGATTTCAATTTCTGCCGACGGCGAAACACAGCATATAATAGTGGAAACGGAAGAAGGCGAGCAGCTTGTTGAGCGTTACACTTGGTATAAGCTCAGAATGACGGAAGACGGGCAGCAGGCAGAAGACCCGCAAAGGAGCTACAGCCAGTTTCCGCTGCGCCTGGCATGGGCGGTTACAATACATAAAGCGCAGGGATTGACGCTTGATAAAGCGGTGATAGATTTGGGACGCGAAGCCTTTGCCGAAGGGCAGGTTTACGTTGCTTTAAGCCGTCTCAGAAGCAAAAATGGTCTGTATCTTACGCGCAAGATAAACCCCGCAGACGTAAAAGTGAACGCGGAAGTAAGCGGTTTTCTCTCTTCCGTATTAAACAAATAATTTTATTTAAGGATTATGACGATGCTTCCCGCCGCAATAAGCAGGACGCCTATAATAGTCTTCATTTCGGGTTTTTCCCCGAGGAAGATAAAAGCCAGAACAACTGCAAATATCACGCCCAATTTATCAACGGGGGCAACTTTTGAAGCCGGACCCAGCTGAAGCGCCCTGTAGTAGCACAACCAGGAGCCGCCCGTTGCCAAAGCCGAAAGTATCAAAGCCGTAAGAGCTTTGCGCGGCAAAGCAAAAGGGTTCTGCCATTCCTTCATAAACAGGACTATTGCGCCAGTCATTAAAGCCACAACAATAGTGCGCAGAAAAGTGGAAAGATTTGAATTGATTCCGCTTACGCCTATCTTGCCGAAAATGGCCGTCAGTCCCGCAAAAAACGCAGAACCGACGGCAAAATATACCCAACTGTCAATCATAAAAAATCTTATCTGTAAATTACGTAAGTTCCGGCCATCATATCGTGCAAAGCGCGTTTCTTATCGGTAAAGCCCGCCATAATGTAGCCGATGAAAATTATCAGAGTAGAAACGAACATTGAAAAGAATCTGCCCGTTGCTCTGCCGAAAGAAATCCTGTTATATTCACGGTCAACAATTTTTAATTTGCATATCATTTTACCGGGAGTAGCCTGATATTTTGAACTGTTAAAGAAAGCAAAATAAAGCCAGGAAACTATCAGCGACACAATGCCGCCCACAAGTTCAATAATCCATATTTGTTCGGAAAGTATTTCTACATACTGTGAATAAGCAAGATACATCAAAACGCCCGTGCCAAAAGTCAGCAGGAAAGTAATTACTCTCAAAAGAACTATGTCTACGAAATAAGCTAAAAAGCGCATCCAAAAGCCGCCGTAATGCGGCGCAGGTTGGATAATCGCGGCGGATTCAGAAACCGCAGCGGTCTGCAGCGGGGCAACTTGAACTTCATTTGATGATTGGTCCATAGATAAAAGCCTCCTGTTTATATTGAATATTCTAACATAAAATAATTTATAATATCACTTTAGGCAAAACTATGGAAAAATCAGAACAGGCAAAAGAACTTTTTATGCAGGGCTATAACTGCTCCCAGTCAGTGGTAGGGGCATTTGCCGAAGAATTAGGCATTGAGCGCGCACAGGCGTTTAAGCTGGCCTCGTCTTTCGGCGGCGGAATGGGCGGGCTCAGGGAAGTCTGCGGCGCGGTAAGCGGAATGTTTATTGTGGCTGGCTTTCTTTACGGATACGATGACCCGCAAAACCCGCAGGCAAAAGCCGAACATTACAAACGTATACAAAGCCTTGCCATAAAATTTAAAGAGAAAAACCCGTCAATCATCTGCAAAGAACTGCTGGGGTTAAGCGGCATAAAAGCTGAGCCTTCGCCCGCGCCCAGAACTGCGGAATATTATAAAAAACGCCCGTGTGCAGAACTTGTTGCCGAAGCGGCGCAGATTATGCAGGATTTTATAGAGCAAAACCCGATTCCCGCAAAATAAAACAGATTAAGCTGCCCCCTATTATGCCATTGCCGTAAACTCCCGCGGCAAAAACTTCCTTGCTGTCCAATAAAGAAATAAATTAAGTTTTTTGAAATGTTGTTCAATAAAGAAATTAAAAAAGTTAGGCTTTATCCTTATGTCGTAAGAACTCCCGCGGAAACAAGTTTCTTGCCGATTTCGCGCCGCTGTCGGAATTGTCATTTTTAAGAGGTTATAGGGCGGTCTTGTCCGAGCAAGAACCGACAGGTTTTTTACAAGAAGTCTTTGTCGGTTTTTGCGAGTTGCCGCCCGCTCTTAAAAATTACGATTACGGGCGCAGATGAGGCAAAAACTTCTTCCGCAAAAAGAGAATATTTAAAAGTAGTTTTTTAAAATGCTGTTCAATAATGGAATAAATGAAGTTTTTTAGAATGTTCTTCAATATAGAAATAAATATCCCGCGTTTTTTATTACGCGGGACATTTATTTTTCACAGTTATTTATTTTCTTTTTTAGCTTTTATAAATTCGTAAACCGCAGGCAGCAGAGAGATTATAATTATTGCCGCTATAACATAATGAAAATGCTGCTGAACGGCCGCAGTGCCCGCAAAGAAATATCCGCCAAGCGCAAATACCAACACCCACAGGGCCGCGCCGACTATATTATAAGAAGCAAAATGAATATATCCCATTTTGCCTATGCCCGCGACGAACGGAGCAAAAGTTCTGATTATGGGCACAAAGCGCGCGATGACTATAGTTTTGCCGCCGTACTTTTCGTAAAAAGAATGGGCCGAACGCAGATGTTTTTTATTAAGCCAGAAACCCGTCCTTTTGGTGAATATAAACGGGCCTATGTATCTGCCCGCCGCATAATTTGCCGCGTCGCCCAGAAAAGCCGCAATCGTAAGAAGGATTATAACCTCTGGCAGAGCAATGACCGAACCTTTGACCGCGGCCAAAGCGCCGACGGCAAAAATAAGGGAATCACCGGGCAGAAAAGGCGTAACCACAAGGCCAGTTTCGCAGAAAATTATGACAAATAGAACCACGTAAAGCCACGGGCCCATGCTTGCGGCCATAAGGTTTAAAGAAGTATCAAGATGCAAAAATATATTGCAAATCTGAACTATAAATTCCATTAAGCCTCAATTCTCGGGAAAAGCGGACCGTAGTCGCCAACAGGTCCGGCGGCAGTGCGGCGCGCAATTTCCTGCGCGGTATGAGGCATAAACGGAGCAAGCCACTTTGACGTGTATCTCAAAGCGAAAATAAGCTCAAGCAAAATGCTTTTTGTCTTTTCGGGGTCCGTTTTGGCAAGCATCCAGGGCTTTGTTTCGTCTATATATTTGTTCATATAGTTCATAACAGCCCAAGCTTTGTCCAAAGCCTTATCAAATTCAAGATTATCCATAAAAGCATCTATTGCCGCGTCAGCTTTTTTGGCTTCGGCCAAAAGATTGCTTTCCTTTTCAAAAGTTTCGGGGATTACGCCCACGTTCTTCTGCGCCATCTTGATTGTGCGGGAAAGCAGGTTGCCCAAATCGTTTGCCAAGTCCGCGTTAAAACGCTTTTTAAAAGCGTCCATACTGAAATCTCCGTCGCCGCCGAACGGAACTTCCCTGAAAATAAAATATCTTAAGGGTTCAACGCCGTATTTTGAGGTAACGTCGCGCGGATCTATGAAATTGCCCAGAGATTTTGACATCTTTTCACCTTCAATGGTCCACCAGCCGTGGGCAAAAACTTTCTTGGGCAGAGGCAAACCCAAAGCCATAAGCATCGCGGGCCAGATAACCGCGTGGAAGCGGAAAATTTCTTTGCCTATCAAATGCACGTCGGCAGGCCAGGTCTCGTCAAAATTGACGGGGTAATCTTTATATTCGGGCAGGCCGAGCTTTTTTGCGTAGCCAGCGGCGGAAATATAGTTTATCAAAGCGTCAAACCAAACGTATACTGTATGCTGAGGGTTTGAGCGCACGGGTATGCCCCATTTAACTTTGCTTCTGCTGACAGAAAGATCATGCAAACCGCCTTTGACGAAGTTAATAATTTCGGTTGCTCTGGATTTCGGGCTCAAAAACCCGGGGTTGCGTTCGTAAAAAGCGAGCAGGTCGTTTTGGTAAGCGGAAAGTTTGAAAAAATATGTTTCTTCCGTAATAATCTGCGGTTCTTTTTTATGTATCGGGCATTTGCCGTCAACAAGTTCGCTTTCGTCAAGGTAAGCCTCGCAGGACAGGCAATATTTGCCGCTGTAAACGCCTTTATAAATGTCGCCTTTCTTGAGCAAAATTTCAAAAATTTCCTGCACGGTATCTTCGTGGCGTTTCTGTGTTGTGCGGATAAAATCGTCGTTTGTTATATCAAGAGTTTTCCAAAGGTCCTGAAATTTTGCGGCCATATTATCGGTCCACTGCTGCGGCGTAATGCCGTGCTCTGCGGCGGAACGTTCTATATTTGCGCCGTGCTCGTCCGTGCCGGTAAGAAAGCGCACGTCAAAACCTTTTGCTCTTTTATAGCGCGCCAGAACGTCGGCGGCAAGCGTCGTGTAAGCGTGGCCGATGTGCGGCTCCGCATTAAGATAATATATGGGGGTTGTAACGTAAAACTTTTTAGTCATTTGTTGCTCCTTTTAAATCTATTCCCAAATTTTCGCAGGCTATTAAAGCCGCTTCAAGCACTAAAGAAGGCGAAACGTTTCTGTTTAAAGCTTTTTTATAAAAAACTATTTTTGAAAGCAGTTTGCCCAAATCTTCTTTTTGTTTTTCAGTTTCCGCGCTGACCCATTTGCGGTGCGCGTTCACGCTGAGCATATCAAGCGCGCAGGAAACCTGAGCCCTTGCCAAAGCCAGCGTTCTGGGCAGGCTTAAAGCCGCCTTAGAAGCAAATGTAACGCCGCTTTCAAGCGGGTCAAATTCGCTTATTATTTCTGCCGCGGCAAATGCGCTTGCGCTTGAACCCGCGGCATAAGATATTGCCCTTTTGGCAACGGAAGTTTCAATGCCGCCGTCAATTAAAATCTTCAAAAGAGTTTCATCGTTAAGCGGGGCAAAAGCCACGCTTTGGCAGCGCGATTTGATTGTGCTCAGCATTGCTTCCCTTTTGGACGATATCAAAATCCAAACCGTATTCGGCGCGGGCTCTTCTATAAATTTAAGCAAAGCGTTTGCGCCTTCTTCAAGCAATTTTTCCGCGCTGTCTATTATATAAACCTTCCAGCGGGCAAAAACAGCTTTCTGCTGGCTGGCGGAAGTTAAAGCGCGTACGGTGTCAACTTTTATGGTTTGCTGCTTTTCAACTTCTTCGCCGCGCAGGGCGGCCTGATAGGCAAAATCCGCAAAAATTACGTCGGGGTGGGTTCTGCCGTCAATATGAACGCAGTTTTGGCAAACCCCGCAGCAATCGGCCGCTTCAACGGCCGAAGAATCAAGACAGTTAAGCGCTTTGGCAAATTCCAAAGCGGCGGAAGCTTTGCCGACCCCTGCCGGACCGTAAAAAATCATAGCGCGCGGAATACGCCCGGATTTTATAAAACCCTGAAGCGTCCGCACTGCTTTTTGCTGTCCGGATATTTTTTTAAAACTCATAGTTTACCGCTTTATTATTCCGCTTAAGATATTACGCTTATCAAGTTCCTGCAAAACGGAGGTATGGATTTCGGCAACGGGCCTGTCGGCATCTATTATAACAGTGTTGTCAACTTTTGCGGCAAGTTCTTTATAGCCCTGGCGCATTTTCATACGGAAGTTTTCGTCTTCCTGCTCAAGCCTGTCGGAAAACAAATATTCCCCGCGTTTGGTAAAGTATTTATCAGACATTAAAAATACCAAATTTATATCGGGCTTAAGGTTTAAAGTGGCGATTGAGTTAAGATCGTTTATTATCCCCATATCTATGCCGCGTCCGTAGCCCTGGTATGCGCAGGTGGAAAGGGTATAGCGCTCGCAAATGACGGTTTTGCCCGCCGCAAGAGCGGGAATTATCTTTTGCTGGGTATGCTGAGCGCGGGAAGCTTCGTAAAGCAAAAGCTCCGCCATCGGGCTTACGGTGTTAGTCGGGTCAAGAAGTATGCGCCTGATTTCTTCGGCCACGCTGTCGCCCCCGGGTTCGCGCGTTATTATGACGTCAACGCCCTTTTCCAGAAGGTACTTGTTCAATAGATTGGCCTGCGTTGACTTGCCGCCTCTGTCAGGCCCCTCAAACACTATAAACTTGCCTTTATAAACCAAATTTCCGCCTAGCTGCATTTTGAATACCCGCAATCATGACATGTCGGGCCGGAACAGCCCGATTCAAAGCTGATGTTTGAAGAATAGCATCTGGGGCAATACTGCGCTTTTGCCTGATCCCACAGAGCAAGCTTGTCTTCGTTTTCAAGTTTTTCTTTATCCGCGCCCGTGGCTTTCAAGTGGCTTCTGAGCGCTATTGCAATTCCGTGCGCAATAGAGTTAACGTGATTTTCACCGAAGCCTATGGGTCTGTCACCTTTAACGGAATTTAAATGTTTCAAAATCTTAATCGGATCGCCGCCTTCTTCAAGATATTTTGAAAGCAGAATGCCGACCAAAGAAGTAAGCCCGCTGATTTCCGTGCCTATAGGCGCTATGCTTGTAAAAACCTGGTAAGGACCAAGCTCGTCATAGTTAATATGCACGTGAAGAGGACCGTAACCAGTTTGAATTTCGTAATAATGAGAAGATACGCCGAAAGGTTTTTCTCTCTTGCTGTGTATTATCTGTTCTTTGGGCTTCTGCGTCTGTGCGGAAGTGTTCAAAACCTGCTGGGTTTTGCTTCCGTCCCTGTAAATTGTTATGCCTTTGCAGCCCATTTCGTAAGAAAGCATATAAGCTTTTTTGACGTCGTCAACGGTTGCGTCGTTTGACATATTTATAGTCTTTGAAACGGCATTGTCAACATGGCGCTGGAAAGCTGCCTGCATTCTTATGTGGCCTTCTATGTTAACATCGTGGGCGGTGGGGAAAATATCCTGTATTTTCTGGGGGATTTCCGCAATTCCGCGCACGGCTTTATGGTTTTTGTCTATCTTGGCCCAAAGAGCCTGCTCGCCAAGGCCGAAGTAATTGTTTTTGGCCGCAATTTCTTTAAAAAGCGGATTAACTTCAAAAAATACATCGGAAGCCGCAGGGGCTTTGCCGTTCTTCATAGCTTCCAAAGCTCTGGCGTTATAGCGCGTATAGGCAATGGCAAAAAACGGTTCTATTCCGCTGCCCTGCAAACCTGCCGTAATGGCTATTGTGCCCGTCGGCGCGACGGTGGTGCGGGCCGCATGGCGCGGGGCCGCGTCAACGCCTGCAAAATATTTGCCGTTTTTATCGTAAACCGAATCTTTAAAATTGGGGAAAACGCCGCGTTCCTTTGCCAAAGCGCAGGAAGCTTCAAGGGCTTTATCGTTGATAAAAGCCATAATCTTTTCCGCGGCGGCAACGCCTTCGGGCTTATCGTAAGCTACGCCCATTTTTACGAAAGCTTCGCTCAACCCCATTACTCCAAGGCCGATGCGGCGGTTCATCTTTGCCATCTTTTCAATTTCGGGCAAAGGATAATTGTTGATTTCTATAACGTTATCCAAAAAGCGAACGCAGGTTGAAATTGCTTTGCCCAAAGCGTCAAAATCTATCTGCCCGTTCAAAGTTTCGCCTTTTACAAAGTGCGAAAGGTTAAGCGAACCCAGGTTACAGGGTTCCCACGGCAGAAGGGGCTGCTCTCCGCACGGGTTTGTGCTTTCAACTTTGCCCAAAGCGGGAGTAGGATTGGAACCGGGCAGATTCATTCTGTCCAGAAAAATTACACCGGGGTCGCCCGATTTCCAAGCGGAAAGCGCAATTTCGTCAAAAAGTTTCTTTGCGTTAAGTTTGCCGCAAGGCTGCCCGTCGTAAGGGTTAATAAGGTCAAAATCTTTATTTTCTTTAACGGCGTCCCAGAAAGCTTTGTCAACCGCGACGGAAACGTTAAAGTTTTCCATGCAGTTATTGCCGTCTTTCATCTTTATAAAAGCTTCAATTTCGGGGTGGTTATAAGGCAGAACGCCCATATTTGCGCCGCGGCGCGTGCCGCCCTGTTTGACAACGTCGGTCATCTTGTCAAAAAGCTGCATAAAAGAAAGCGCGCCGGAAGCTACACCCGAAGTCTTTTTGACTATAGAGCCTTTTGCGCGGATTCTGCCGAAAGAGAACCCAGTCCCGCCGCCTGATTTTTGTATCAGGCTCTGCGCCTGCAAAGATTTTGTAATGCCTTCCATAGAATCTGGCACTGGCAAAACATAGCAGGCAGAAAGCTGCTGCAAATCTCTCCCCGCGTTCATAAGCGTCGGAGAATTGGGCAGAAAATCAAATTTTGACATCAAAGTATAAAACTCTTTTGCCCAATAATCTACACCTTGTGCGGCTTCTTTGTTATTTTGATATATCTTTTCAAGGTTACTGACCAATTTGGCAAAATTTATATCTTTTTGTTCGGTTTCGGAGAAAGAATGAAAAAGTAAAGTGCGGCTTAAATTGCCCTGCGCAGGAAGTTCTTTATAAGATACGCCCTCAAATGCCCCCCATTCCTTTGCTTTGGGGTTTGAAAGTATTTCGGAAAGAGCTATATTTGACGCGACGCCCCACAGCCATTCTTCAACGGACTGAGTGCCTCTTAAATATTTGTCTTTTATTACCTTTTCCTGGTTTTGGGTAATCTTAATTTTGATATTGGTTAAATCGGTATTTATCATAGAAAACTCCTGTATGGCGAACTGCATTTCTTTTAGAGCGACTTTTTAAATTTTATCACTTTTTGGGGTTTAAGTCATTTACCGAAATTGCAGCCGTATTTTTACGCCGTAGAATGTTTTTTTGCCTTTAAAATAAAAAAATATCTTTAAAACATAATTAAAAAACCTTCGCCGTAAATTATGAAAAATTTGCTAAATTTCGCGCACATTTTTGATATATTATAAACAGAAACTAAGGGGAAAATATGAAAATATTTAAAATATCCGCGCGCGGCTTTACTCTTATAGAGTTATTGGTTGTTGTCTTAATAATAGGAATACTGGCCGCTATTGCCCTGCCGCAATATGAACTGTCTGTTGAAAAATCAAGAATGACAGAAGCCGTATCAAACGTGAAAGTGTTGATGAGCGCGGCAGACAGATATGTTCTTGCCACCGGGAAACCGCCTGATAAAATAGAACAAATGGACGTAAAAATCCAGGGCACCGAAACAGTCAACGGGACCATAACAACAAAATATTTTGATTATGCGATATTTGCAGATGAACCTTCCGGCGTCTACAGGGTTCGCGCATTCAGACTGCCAAACGCATATTTTGTTATTATGACGTCAAACTATCCGGGCAGACTGCAATGTTGGAAATCAGACGGGCAAACGGCTATACAGAAAAAATTATGCGATAATCTTCAAAACAACGGAACATTGTAAATTTTCAACTCAAAAATAACCCTCCGCGCCCCCAAAAACCGCACTTGAACGGCGCTTTTATATATAATAATATTAAGTATCAGATTTTTCATTTTCAAAGGGGTTTTATGCCTTTACGCTTTACCGCAGGCGCCCAAAAAGTAGTGCTTATAGCGCAGGAAGAAGCCAAAAAATTAAACCACGATTACGTAGGCACCGAACATCTGCTTCTGGGGCTGGCCTATGCCGAGGGTGAACTTTCTTCAAAAATATTAAACGCTCTGGGCATAAGCGGCGACAAAATTAAGCAGGAAATTGAACAACTTGTCGGCATAGGTGACAATCTTGTAATGCTGACGGAAATCCCCTTTACTCCGCGCGCCAAAAAAGTTTTGGAACATTCTTTTGAAGAAGCCCAAATGACCGGGCAGTCGTTTATCGGCACGGAACACATACTTTTGGGCATAACTTCCGAAGAAGAAGGTGTCGCCGCAAAGATTTTGAGCGACTTCGGCATAAGCGGAGATCTTATAAGAGCTGTCGTAATCAAAGCTCTTTCTGATTCCGAAGACGAAGGCCCTTCCCAGTCGCCTAAAAACAACCAAGACGGCGAAGAAAAACAAAATTTTGGTTCTTCTTCGGCAAAAGTTGCAATTTTAAAGAAACAAAAAACCAAAACCCCGACTTTGGACGAACATTCAAGAGATCTTACCGAACTTGCCGAGCAGGGCAAACTTGACCCCGTAATAGGCAGAGAAAACGAAATTGAACGCATCACCCAGATTCTTGCCAGAAGAACAAAAAATAATCCTGTTTTGATAGGTGAGCCGGGCGTCGGCAAAACAGCAATTGTTGAAGGCCTTGCCCAACGCATGGCAAGCGGAGAAATTTCTGAAGTCCTTCTGGGTAAACGCCTGATAAGCCTTGATTTGGGTTCTCTTGTAGCAGGCACAAAATACCGCGGGGAATTTGAACAACGTTTTAAAAATATAATAGAAGAAGTTTCCTCTTCAAAAGACATCATTCTTTTTATAGACGAATTGCACACAATCGTCGGCGCGGGCGCGGCCGAAGGCTCAATGGACGCGTCAAATATGTTAAAACCCGCCCTTGCCAGGGGCGAAATACAATGTATAGGCGCAACCACTTTTGACGAATACCGCAAATATATAGAAACCGACCCCGCTTTGGAGCGCCGCTTCCAACCCGTTACGGCAGAACCCAACACGGTTGAAGAAACAATAGAAATTTTGAACGGACTTAAAGCCAATTACGAAAAACACCACGGCGTGAAATTCAGCGAAAAAGCAATAAAAGCGGCCGCAAATATCGCCGACAGATATATAACCGACAGAGCAATGCCCGATAAAGCCATTGATTTGTTGGACGAAGCGGGCTCAAGGGCAAGGCTTAAAAACTCGCTTTTGCCTTCGGAAATTAAAGATCAGGAAAAGCACCTTCGCACTATCGCGCAGGAAAAAGACGCCGCGATTTCCGTGCAGAATTACGAAAAAGCCGCAAAGTTAAAAGACGAAGAAGAAAAACTCTGCGGGAAAATAAATAAAAGCAAAGACGATTGGGCTCAGAAGAAAAATAAACGTCAAACCACGGTTACGGAAGAAGACATAGCAGTCGTGGCGTCAAAATGGACGGGCATACCAGTAACCCGCCTTACGCAGACCGAAACGGAAAAACTTTTGAATATGGAAGAATACCTGCACAAGCATATAATCGGGCAGGAAGAAGGCGTCCGCGCGGTTTCTTTGGCCATAAGACGCAGCAGAACGGGCCTTAGTAACCCCAACAGACCTATAGGCGGATTTTTATTTTTGGGCCCCACGGGCGTTGGTAAAACAGAATTGGCCAAGACATTGGCAACATTCCTGTTTGGCGACGAAGACGCAATGATACGCATTGATATGTCGGAATATATGGAAAAATTTGCGGTTTCGCGTCTGATAGGCGCGCCCCCCGGATATGTGGGATACGAAGAAGGCGGGCAGCTTACCGAAGCCGTCAGACGCCGCCCCTACAGCGTTGTAGTGCTGGACGAATTTGAAAAAGCGCACCCCGATATCTATAATATACTTTTGCAGGTGCTTGACGAAGGCACCCTTACGGATAATTTGGGGCACAAAGTTAATTTCAAAAATACTATTATAATAATGACTTCAAACGTAGGCGCAAGAGAAATTGTTACCAACGGCACAAAAGTAGGCTTTACGCCGCACAGCGACGAAGCGGCCGATTACGCCGTAATGAAAGCGGGCGTAATGGACGAAGTCAAAAAAACTTTTAACCCCGAATTTATAAACAGAATTGACGAGATAGTGGTTTTTCACCCTTTAAACAAACAGCATATGTTTAAAATTCTGGATTTGGGCATAACAGAAATTGAAGACAAGCTTTCGGGGCAGCAGCTCAAGCTGGTGCTGACGCAAAAAGCAAAAGACTTTTTGGTTGAGCGCGGCTTTGACCCCAAATACGGCGCGCGCCCTCTGCTGCGGACTTTACAGCGCGAACTTGAAAACCCGCTTGCGGAATTCATTTTGATGAACCAATATCCGCCCCGCACCGAAATTACCGCGGACGCGGACGAACAGACCAAAAAAATAATTTTCAGCGCCTCAAAGCCGCGCGGCGGCAAAAAAAGCGGCGCTATATAAATTTAGGAAGCAAGGAGGAGCATAAATGACTCAGTCAAATCCGGAAAAAGCAAAAGCCCTTGAGCTGGCCTTAAGCCAGATAGAAAAGGACTTCGGCAAAGAAGCAATTTGTAAATTGGGCGACAATACCATAAAGCCCATAGAAGCAATATCTACGGGCGCACTGTCTTTGGATTTAGCTCTAGGCATCGGCGGCATACCCCGCGGAAGAATAATTGAAATTTTCGGCCCCGAAGCAGGCGGAAAAACAACTCTGAGCCTTCATATTGCTGCGCAAGCCCAAAAAGCGGGCGGCACTGTAGCATTTATTGACGCGGAACACGCACTTGACCCCAAATATGCAGGCCTTATCGGCGTTGATATTGACGAACTTTTGATTTCCCAGCCCGACAGCGGCGAACAAGCCCTTGAAATTGCCGAAAAACTTGTCCGCAGCGGCGCTTTGGATTTGATTGTCATAGACTCCGTGGCAGCGCTTGTCCCCCAGGCTGAAATTGAAGGCGAAATGGGCGACGCGCACGTAGGTCTGCAGGCAAGGCTGATGTCTCAGGCTTTAAGAAAGCTTACGGGCCTGTTGGCAAAAACAAAAACAAGCATCATTTTCATCAACCAGTTAAGGCAGAAAATCGGAATTATGTTCGGCAACCCCGAAACTACTCCGGGCGGGCTTGCGCTTAAGTTCTACTCCTCCGTACGTTTGGACGTCCGCAAGATTGAAAACATAAAAGTGGGCGACCGCGTAATAGGCACAAGAGTAAGAACGAAAGTTGTCAAAAACAAAGTTGCGCCACCTTACCGTCAGGCGGAATTTACGATGCTGCACGGCGAAGGCATTTCAAAAGAAGCCTGCATCATTGATATGGGCGTTGAAAACAAACTGATAGAAAAGAGCGGCAGCTGGTTCATTTACAACGGCGAAAAGCTTGGTCAGGGTGCGGAAAACGCAAGACAATATCTTAAAGACAATCCCGAACTTGCAAACCAAATTGAAAGCAAGTTGAGAGAAATGTTTATGGGCAATGTTTCCGCAAAGCCTAAAGAAACAGAGGCTACGGCAGAAACCAAAAAGAAAAAATAAAATTTACCCCCGCCCGAAACGCGGGGGTTTTTTATGCCTGTTTCGCCCAAATTGTTTTTTTAGCCGCCTTAATATTTCCGCTGAATAAATATCTATGCTTATGCCTTTGCCGTAAAACCTCCGCGGCAGGAAGTTTTTAAACGTTGTTCAATAAAGAAATTAAATAAAGGTTAAGCCGTAACCTGTTTATATCCTTGCCGTAAGAACTCCTGCGGCAGGAAGTTTATTGCCGATTTCGCGCCGCCTTCGTAATTTTCATTTTTAAGAGATTATAGGGCGGTCTTGTTTGAGCAAAAAACGGCAGGTTGTTTTC